>ERZ791744.149-NODE-149-length-83378-cov-12.571235_pt1 | contig 83378 bp, 84 predicted proteins | sample MGYA00510039_ERZ791744 | MGnify/ENA primary metagenome ERZ791744 (study PRJEB30046, sample SAMN00791969) | human gut metagenome | study: EMG produced TPA metagenomics assembly of the A metagenome-wide association study of gut microbiota in type 2... | reverse complement strand
AGAGCACTCGGCTGTTAACCGAGTTGTTGTAGGTTCGAGCCCTACTCGGGGAGTTATAAGAATGGATATAGGACAATAGGATAATTGTTCCAATTCATTCTTATATTTTTTTATACGGCTCCATGGTCAAGCGGTTAAGACACCACCCTTTCACGGTGGTATCAGGGGTTCAAATCCCCTTGGAGTCATAGAGTAGAACATAAAAGGAAATTCAAATTGCCGACTTGGCTCAATGGCAGAGCAGCTGATTTGTAATCAGCAGGTTGTTGGTTCGACTCCGACAGTCGGCTTTTTGGACCTTTAGCTCAGTTGGTTAGAGCAACCGGCTCATAACCGGTCGGTCCTGGGTTCGAGTCCCCGAAGGTCCACTTGTTCTACTCGTTATGGCCTGGTGGCTCAGCTGGTTAGAGCGCCGCCCTGTCACGGCGGAGGTCGTGGGTTCGAACCCCATCCGGGTCGCTGCTATCATTATGATGGCAATAATTAATAATACACCAAGCCGGTGTGGCGGAACTGGCAGACGCACAGGACTTAAAATCCTGCGGGACTTATACTCCCATACGGGTTCGATTCCCGTTGCCGGCACTAAACACGAAAGTGTTTAGGAAGTACGTGTAGCTCAGCTGGATAGAGCGTCTGGCTACGGACCAGAAGGTCGCGAGTTCGAATCTTGTCACGTACATTTATTAACCTTGCATAGTTGCAAGGTTTTTTTAGTTTCACGAAACAATAATTGAAAGCATTTTCATCTATGAATAAAATAAGACAAAATAGCAATACTACATTAATGTAAAAATATTTATGGAGGTTGATATTATGTCAAAGAACACATCTAAAAACTCAACAAATTCAAAGAATTCTACTAATTCCAGCAATTCAACAAACTCAAGAAATTCTTATAATGAAACTAATTCAACAAACAGCAAGAATCAGTCATCTAAGAATTCCAAGAATAAGACATCAGGTTCTGATGAGTCTGACTGCTATTAGTCAGAATATAGGTCGCATATGCGGCCTTACATAACAAAATGGTAATAAAAAAAACTAATTAAAGTATAATATATTAAATTCTATATTATGTGGGTAAACTATGTCATGTGAAATGATAAGTTCAAGAAAAATAGATTATTATGTAAATGATCCATATGTAACAATAATTGATATAAGATTGAAAGAAAAATTTTTACATTCGAGGATAAAAGGAGCAATACATTATGAATATAATAGGTTGGTTGATGATATAAATAATATATATAAACGCGGAAAGATTTCCTATGAATATAGAAAAATATTCAGTAATAAAGATAAAATATACATATTTTATTGTGATAAAGGTGCTATGAGTCTAGTTATATGCGAAAAGATGTCTGGGCTTGGATATATATGCAAGACAGTTGTAGGAGGATTTGAGGCATATAAAGGAATGTGTGTAATCAATTAACGGATTGACACTCATTTGCGTAGGCATTAATATATATATAAATGTACATTTGGAGGATATATGAATACATATGAATTAATTGCTCCCTGCCATTTTGGTCTGGAATCAGTATTAAAAAGGGAAATATATGATCTTGGATATGATATATCATCGGTAGAGGATGGAAAGGTCACTTTTGTAGGTGATTCTGAAGCCATATGCCGTGCTAATATAAATTTAAGGACTACAGAGCGTATTTTGATTAAAGTGGGTCAATTTAAGGCTGAGACATTTACAGAGCTATTTGATAATACTAAAGCTCTTGAGTGGGAGAATTATATACCTAAGAATGGTAAGTTCTGGGTAACAAAAGCTAATTCTGTTAACAGTAAATTGTTCAGCAGTTCTGATATCCAGTCAATTGTTAAGAAAGCAATTGTAGAGAGACTTAAAGAACATTATAGAATTGGATGGTTTGAGGAAGATGGTGATTCTTATCCTATAAGAGTAACTATTATGAAGGATATTGTGACTATTGCACTTGACACATCGGGTGATTCACTTCATAAGAGAGGATATAGACCGGCAGCTGGAAAAGCTCCTATATCGGAGACACTTGCAGCGGCGCTTATTATGCTTACGCCGTGGAGAGGCGACAGAATTCTTGTTGATCCATTCTGCGGAAGTGGCACATTTCCAATTGAAGCAGCTATGATAGCAGCTAATATTGCACCGGGAATGAATCGTAAGTTTACTGCACAGAAGTGGACTAACATAATTGACAAGCAATTGTGGTATGATGCTGTTGATGAAGCCGAGGATATGATTAATCTTGATATTGAAACGGATATCCAGGGATTTGATATTGACGCAGATGTTATAAGGAAAGCAAGAAGTAATGCGGAGAATGCCGGAGTAGAGAAGTTAATACATTTTCAGGAAAGAAGCGTGGCAGACCTAAGCCATCATAAGAAATACGGTTTTATTATAACTAATCCGCCTTATGGTGAAAGACTTGAGGACAAGGAGACACTTCCAGAAATATATTCTGCATTTGGACGACAGTTTGCAAAATTAGATTCATGGTCAGCCTATATGATTACTTCATATGAGGATGCTGTCAAATATTTTGGCAGAAAGCCGGATAAGAATAGAAAGATATATAATGGAATGTTAAAGACATATTTTTACTCATTCCAGGGACCAAAGCCGCCTAAGAAAGAGAAGGGACAGGAAAGATAATTATGACTACTATTATTTTAGCGTCTAATAATAAGGACAAGGTTAAGGAAGTTAAAGAAATTCTTAAAGGATATAATGTTGTCTCTCTTAAGGATGCAGGAATTAATCTTGATGTAGAGGAAAATGGCACTACATTTGAAGAAAATGCATTAATTAAGGCAAGAGCTGTATGCAAACTTACAGGACAGCTTACAATGGCAGATGATTCAGGACTGGAGATTGATTATCTTAATAAAGAGCCTGGCGTGTATTCTGCCAGATATATGGGACATGATACATCATATGATATTAAAAATGCTTCTCTTATTAAACGACTTGAGGGTGTTGAAGGGCAGGACAGAAGCGGCAGGTTTGTATGTGCTATAGCAGTGTGTTTTCCTGATGGAAGGGAAATTGTTAAGAGAGGCACAATGGAGGGGCTTATAAGCAAGGAAATCGTTGGAGACAATGGTTTTGGCTATGACCCTATAGTTTATCTGCCTGAATATGGTAAAACATCAGCACAGCTTGATCCTGAAGAGAAGAATAAGATAAGCCACAGAGGTAAGGCACTTGAACTTATAAAGAAAGAACTGGATGAGTGCCTCTAATTGGCTCATTCTGGAGGTTTTATGCAGAGGATAATGATTGTTAGCGATTCACATAGAAGACACGGTAATCTGGCAGAGGCAATATATAATGAGCAGCCATTCGATTTACTTATCCATCTTGGTGATATCGAAGGGGAAGAAGATATAATACAGGAGCTTGCCGGGGGTGAAACAATAATGGTACCGGGTAATAATGATTTCTTTTCACCTCTTCCAAGAGAACGTGAGATAGAACTTGCAGGGAAAAAAGTACTTTTGACACACGGTCATTATTATTATGTTTCTCTCGATTTGCAGACTCTCAGGGAAGAGTGTATAGCAAGAGGAATAGATATAGTTATGTTTGGACATACTCACAGACCATTGATACAGATAGAAGATGAACTTACATTCATTAATCCTGGAAGCATATCATATCCTCGTCAGGCAGATAAAAGATGTACATATATTATGCTTGAAATTGATGATAATGGTGAAATGTCTTTTAATTTAAAGTATGTATAAATCCAGTAAATATGCGGGTTTACAGACTTGTAGAAAAAATTTTGAAAAAAATTCAAAAAAAGTGTTGACAGATGGTATACCTTATAATATAATCATTCTTGCGTTGCGGAACAGAGCAAACGCAAGAAACAAAAACGGGGTGTGGCTCAGCTTGGCTAGAGCGCTTGATTTGGGATCAAGAGGTCGCAGGTTCGAATCCTGTCACCCCGACTTACAACTTAATATATTATGCGGGTGTAGTTCAATGGTAGAACACTAGCCTTCCAAGCTAGATACGTGGGTTCGATTCCCATCACCCGCTTTGTGTGTTCGTAGCTCAGCTGGATAGAGCAACGGCCTTCTAAGCCGTGGGTCGAGGGTTCGAATCCCCCCGGGCACACTTTTTTTTATGAGTCATGGCCAGTAGCTTATGACTTTTGCATTATGGTGGGTATAGCACAGCTGGTCAGCGCGTCAGATTGTGGCTCTGAAGGTCCAGGGTTCGAATCCCTGTACCCACCCTTTTTTTATTTCTTGGGCTATCGCCAAGCGGTAAGGCACAGGGTTTTGATCCCTGCATTACGCTGGTTCGAATCCAGCTAGCCCAGCTCGGTAGTTATAATCCGAGGCTGGATGTTTGATATAGATTGTTACTCATAATTGTATATATTGAGGGCTCATAGCTCAGTTGGTAGAGCACTAGACTTTTAATCTAGGTGTCCCGGGTTCGAACCCCGGTGGGCTCATTAAGATGGGAATGGTTGAAAAACCATTCCCTTTTTTCTTTTCGTGCCTACTGACTAGGAGGGGAACGGGCGACTTGTGAAGAAATTCATTCTTTATTATTTCCATGTATTAATTATTGTGATTTTGAAAACCCGCATAAACACTGGGAATGTTTGTAGGCAAGTTGGGCACTTTTGTGGCACTTGGTGTCAGGGGGAGGGGAATGATTGAGAATTGCGTATGTATAATAGAAATGATATAATAACGATATATTAATTATAAGTGGTTATATTATAAAATACATGGATAGTTGTGGGGGAATGCATATAAAAATAAGGGAGATACACTATGACACAGGAAGAGTTAGAAAAATTAAGCATATCAGATGTATATTATATATTAATGAATGAAAAAGAATATTATTCTGCAGAAGAATTAGCTATGTTAGAGAAAAGGAAAAGAGAACTAGATAGAAAATATGATGAAGAGGAATATAATAAAGAAATTGAAAATCGTCCCGAAGAGTTTAGATGTCCTAAATGTGATGGAATAAATAAATCTTCTGGCAAAGAGTGTGTTTTTTGTGGCTACAGATTCAAACGGAATGATTATTTTAATGGAAAAGATATACAAGAATATAATCGTTCAAATGCAGTATTGTATATAATTTCATTTCTATTTCCAATTATAGGTATAATACTGGGAATTGTTTATATTAAGAAAGATGAAGATGAATTGGGTAAATCTTTGCTCATATTTTCAATTGTGTTTTTGATTATTTTTTCAATAATAATATTTTTAATATAAAACATGGAGGTATAATTATGGGAATGGGTGGAAATGTACTAGAAAATGATAAAAGAAAAATTGCAGATTTTATAAATGATTATGTAAAGAAAAATGGTTATAATGTAGTTCTTAGAAATAAGGAATTAAATGCATTGTATGAGGAGAATGGTGTTGCCCCAGAAAGTGTTTATTACCTTAATTCTGATTATTGTTATAATAGGACTAATAAGGGTATGGTTAAAAATTTTGAAAATGATTTACATATATTTGAATATGTTAAAAGGGGATATTATAGATTATTGGGTGAAAGATATAAGTATACTGGTGATGTAATGCATAAGCCTTTAAATGAAGAAGAATATGTTGCAGGGCGTTGGAAAGATGGAGTATTAATAGAATGGAATCCAAGAATAAATAATGATAAAAACATAAAATGTTAATGTAGTAAAAATTGCGAGTCGAGTTAAAATGCATTAAATAATAGGGAGAAAATAGAAAGTGAAAAGACATATTAATAATCCATATAAAATGAATTGGAAAATGTACAGTTTAATTGGTGGAATTTCTGTGTTAATAATGATTATTGCGGTTATTTGTAACGATATTACAAATAGTCTTATTTCCGATATAGTCAAGAATTTATCATTGGGATGTGTAGCTTCTATAATTGTTGCTTTGTTAATCGAACTTGGAAATATTAAAGAGAAAAACGAGAAAGCAAATAGTATATACGATGTCGTGTATACGGATTTAAAATATCAAATAATGTGGTATGTGGAGACTTGGTCACGATTGTGTAGTGTTGCTTTTAAGGATAAAGATTATCGTCAGGAAAAGCATACTTGGATTGAATGGTATGAAATAACAAAAAGTAAATTTGCTGATAGTGATGATATTAGACAAGCAGAATTAATCAAATTTTTTAATGAACAACTAATGGTTAGCATAGATGGGATAGAAAAAGCACTTAAACAAATAGAAAATCAGCAATATATTCTTAATATTAATGGAATATATGATGAAGATTTAAGAACAATCCTTGAAGATTACAGCTTTGAATTTTATGCAGCAAAATTAACTTTAGGGAGGGTTTATGAAAAAAATGATTTTTGGAGTTCATTTGATGCAATAAAGCAGGATTTAGAAAAGTATATATATAATTGGGTAGATATAAGATATTACAATTACTGTAAATTTAAACCCTATAATTTTTTGGGTGATAAAATAGAGATAATGCGTGCAATTCAGGAAAGTGAAAATAATAAATAATATAGTTAAGCAGTAGAGATGGCTAAGTTAGACAAAATGCTTAGAAAGCAGATTTACTATAATATGTTATGGAAAAAGAGTTCTTGAACCTAAGGGAGTCATAAGCATTATGTTTATAGGAAGAGCTTTTATATTAGCATAACAGTCGTAAATCACCCACATACAACTATATATAATAACTTTGATACAAAGAAACAGAGCAAGTACTTGAGTAAGGAAACTTAAGTGCTTGCTCTTATTTTATTTATAGGAGGTTGCTATGGACGACAGAATGAATGATGTGATTGATGAAGTGCAGAAAAGACTTGGAGAAGAATATGAGGTGAAAAGAGTTGAAGTTATGAAGAACAATGACACAAAACTGAAAGGAATTCAGGTCAGGAAAAAAGACATGAATGTTGCAAAGATATGTTACTGGACTAGTGAATCAGTTGACGAGATTGTAGCTGTGATTAATAGAAGCCTGTTTCCTAAGTTTGATTGTGAAATCAATCTGGAGAAGCTAAAGGACAGGATTGTCTATACTTTGGTAAATGCTAATTCTAATAAGAGCAGACTAAAGACTATACCTTACAGGATGTTGGAAGGTACGGATTTAGCTATTACATATAAGCTAATCATTGATATTGATTTCAATGCTACGGCTTCATCAGATGTTACAAATGCATTGATGGAGCATTTGAAAGTTACGGAAAATGATTTGTATACATTTGCAACTAAGAATACTCAGAAACTCTATGCTCCAAGTATAATGTCTCTTACGGATATTGTATCAAAGATAGATAGTCAGTCTCAGGAAGATGTCAGCAACACTCCTGAGACTATTTTTGTATTGACTAATTTCAAAAAGCATTTTGGAGCTTCATGTATCTTGTATCCAGATGTGTTGAAGAATTTCTGTAAAGAGAAAAATATGGATGGTGTTTACATGATTCCGTCTTCTGTACATGAATTTCTGCTACTGGTAATGGATAAGAAATATGTAAATTGTGGCTATGTTGAGCAAATGATTAAAGAAGCTAATAAAGAGAGCTTGGAGAAGGAAGATGTACTGTCTGACAATCTGTATTACTATAACGCCGTAAATGACGCTGTAAGCATTGTAGAATAGGAGTCTGGCATGAAATATACATTTAGGAGTGAAAAAGAGCTTCAAGGGGTTATACAGGCTTCTACAGGCATTCCACAGAAGGTAATAGATAATGCAAAGTATCACATTGGACTTGTTGAAGAATGTTTTGAAGATGGTAATTGATACAAAAATTATTGCTTCAGGGAAAATGTATTATGCAGAAAAGAGTAATGAACTTTACATTGAAAGTGGACGACAGGGTGTATATGCTTACACAATATATAAGATAAGTGATGGAAAGATTCAGGAAGAGGAAGTCAATTCCTATGATACTAGCGGAAAAACAGCATTTGTATATAACAGACCTAAGACAATACAGCAGATTATAGATGATTTGTCTGGTGAAACGGCAAAAACAAATACGGAAACTCTTTCAGCCGCTTCGACAACTAAAAAGGCTATAGAAGGTTCTTGGACAAGTTATACAGGAAATGACCCAAGTATGGAATATTCATCAAAATATATATTAGTATTTAACAGTGATGGCACAGTTTCTTGTAAAGGATATAAAAATAATCATAGTGGTAATTATGAAGTTGAGTCAGATGGAACTATTGTTTGTTCATTTACAAAATGTATTGATAGCTTTCCACCAAATGGACCAACTGAAATACAAGGTTATACAGCCAAATTTGTATTGAATTCAGATGGAACATTAACTAGTCCAACAGGAAGTAATGGAACAACTAACTGGGGGAAAAATACAACATGGACAAAAGTACAATAAATATTAGTGAAATTTCAGGCACTTTTCAGGCGCTTATTTCATCAATAAGCATTACATAAAAATCATTACACAGGCTATCGACTCCTACTGGACTAGTGCCATAAAGGAGACCTAAGAAAGTCAGTGTTTAAGCACTCTCACGGCTTCGAACCCCGGTGGGCTCATTAAGATGGGAATGGTTGAAAAACCATTCCCTTTTTTCTTTTCGTGCCTACTGACTAGGAGGGGAACGGGCGACTTGTGAAGAAATTCATTCTTTATTATTTCCATGTATTAATTATTGTGATTTTGAAAACCCGCATAAATACTGGGAATGTTTGTGGGCAAGTTGGGCACTTTTGTGGCACTTGGTGTCAGAGGGAGAGGGATGATTGAGAATAGGAGTTTTAACTTGGTTGAGTTTTATGTTAAAATGGGGAAAACGAATCGCAGTTTGTAAGGAACAGAAACTTTGGAGTTTACGGAGGAAAGAATAATATGATTTTTCATTATGCAGGCAAATATAATGGAGACGAAAATAGTCTTCCATACAAAGAGCATCATCCTAATGCAATTCCATTTAAAGAACCAAAGGATATGAAGAAATATTCGCTTATTGCAAATTTAGGATGCGTTTTGATAATGATTGTATTAGTAATTCCATTCTTGCTTATGGGCATAAAATATATTCCTAATAGCAAAATACAGATGGTGGCAGGAGGAATTTGTGGTGGATTGTCTATGTTTCCGCATGAATTATTGCATGCAGTATGCTTTAAAAAAGATGTATATATGTATAACGACCTAATACATGGTTTGATGTTTGTAGTAGGAACAGAAGATATGAGTAAGGCACGATTTATTTTCATGTGCTTGTGTCCAAATCTTATTCTAGGCATAATTCCCTATATTTTATTCTTGATATTTCCACAACTTGTTGGGGTAGGCTTATTTGGAATTATTTGCATTGGAACGGGGTTTGGAGATTACTTAAATATTTACAATTCAATAAGGCAGATGCCAAAAAATTCCAAAACATATTTATGTGGAATGCATTCTTATTGGTATATGTAGGAATATGCAGCTTCCAGCTTATAGAACATATTATACATAAATATAACAATTTAGAAAGTTAAATTAACAACAGATAAACATATTAGTATAAAAATATAATAAGATTACAATGCGAGGTTTAGGTACTATTATCAATGTACTTTGGGCACTTTTCAGGCACTTATTTATAAACTAATAATTTGATAAAAACGATTAGAACAGGTATAGTTTTTCCATTTTCACCTAGAAAGGTTTTTAGAGTTTATGATGCATCATATTCTGAAAAATTGGTTCATAAAGAATTAGCACAGTATCGAATAAGGAATGATAGAGAATTTTTTATATTATCATATTCAAAAGCCTGTGAAATGATAGAGAAAATTTTAATAGACAATAATATGATGTATTATAAGTATGACAATAAAGAGAAGTAGGAATTTGAGTATTAGTTTATACCATTATATTTACAGATACAAGTAATAAAGAGAAAATAGACTGCATGGTAATCAACATGTATCGGTATCTATCTTTTGAAGAATTGTATCAGCATCACAGTAAAGTATCCATTGGATATAACAAAGATGAGATTGCAAATTCGAAAGAAATGCTCATGTATTATTCTAACGAAATGATAGAGCAATATGGTGTTGTTGCCATTGAAATAAAAGTGCTATAGCTTCCTGTTTATAGACTACATCTTACATAATATCCGTAAATCCACCAACATACAACTATATATAATAATTTTAATACAAAGAAACATAGCAAGTACTTGAGTAATAAAACTTAAATACCTGCTCTTATTTTATTTATAGGAGGTTGTCAATGTTATTGGTAATGGATGAGGATTACTTTACCGGGGTTCGAACCCAGTGGGTTTATTTATTCTTTATTAATTTTTAAAATAGGTTTATGATAGAATCAATTTAAATACAGAGGTGATATGAATTGATTATAACAGTCATAGCGATATTGATAGCTGTACTTATTATTATCGTTGTAACTAATATTGGTAATAATAGTAGCGGTAATAATAAAAAGCCACATACTTATGAACCGTGGGTGATTGAAGCACCTGAAAAGCGGGCTGGTCGTCGGGGAGAACATATAGCGACAGAAATCATTAAGGGAGTACTTCGTGAAGGAGATTATTTATTCACCAATATTTCTGTATCGTACGATGGAAAGCGCACAGAACTTGATAATGTTGTTGTAAATAAATATGGTGTGTTTATTTTTGAAGTTAAGAATTACAAGGGTCAACTTTATGGCAATGAGGATGATTATAATTGGGAAAAATATAAAGATGACGGATATGGAAATACATTTGTGAAAGAAGTCAAAAATCCTGTTAAGCAGGTAAAAAGGCAGATTTATATCCTTGCGAAATATCTGGAAGGCTATAATGTGTGGGTTGAAGGATATGTTATTTTAATCAGAAGTAACAGTCCAGTTCAAAGTACATATATTTTGCAGAGTGTCGAAGATATCGACAGGGCAATTCATACATTTAAACGAAATCATTTGAGTAGGGACACGGTTGAATCAATTAAGAAGATGCTTGTATAATCATGGTAGATTATAATTATTAAAAATAAGAGCAAGTATTTGAGTATAGAAACTTAAGTGCTTGCTCTTATTTTATTTATAGGAGGATACTATGGATGACAAAATGAATGATGTGATTGATGAAGTACAGAGAAGACTTGGAGAAGAATATGAGGTGAAAAGGGTTGAAGTTATGAAGAACAATGACACAAAACTGAAAGAAATTCAGGTCAGGAGAAAAGATAGGAATGTTGCAAAGATATGTTACTGGACTAGTGAATCAGTTGATGAGATTGTAGCTGTGATTAATAGAAGCCTGGCATGAAATATACATTTAGGAGTGAAAAAGAACTTCAAGGGAAATAGAATGATTGTAAATGGAAGTTCTAACTTGGTTGAGTTTTATGTTAAAATGGGTAAAATGAATTGTAATTAATAGGGAAAAGCACATGTCAAAGAATCTTTGCGTAACTATATGTGCAATGTAATGAGATGATTGCTTTATTTTCAACATTATTTTTCAGATAATAACATTGAAAGGAGGACGTAATATTATGAATATAGGGAATCAAATATTGAACATTCGGAAAGAAAATCAATTAACACAAGAGGAGTTTGGCAAATTATTTCATGTTACCAGACAAACGTTGTATCTTGTTTATTCTCTCCAGATTCATTGATAAGAACTACAGCCATTATTGTTGGAATTACAATGATAGGTATTGGCTGGTATAAAAAATCAAAGAGTGACAAAAAGGTAGTTCAATATATTAAAGAACATGATTAAATGAATTTAATAAGGGCGGTCCTGTTGTGCAGCATGTGTGAGAATAAAAGGAGATGGCAGCATTATGAACAAGGCATATGAGCGAGAAACGGAAATGTGGAATCAGGTATTTAAGGAATGTACACCTGTGGATTTAAGAACTTTAGATTTACAAGTTGAAACAATGTTTGACGAAGCCTTAAAGCTGTTTGCACAAAAAACAACAAATGTATTAGATTTTGGCTGTGGTACAGGAGATATTTCTTTTCAATATTTGCAGTATCAGCCTACACATAAAGTTTTAGGAATTGATGCTTCAAAAACGGGCATTGAATTTGCAACTGAAACAGCAAGATTAAGTGATTATAAAACGGCAACTTTTCTTGAAGGTACAGACCATACGGTAAAGCAATTAGAAGAGAATTCATTTGATGGAGTGATATTATCAAATGTGTTGGATGTAATGCCCAAAGATGTGTCAAAGGAGATAGTTGAAGATTTAGAACGGGTATTGAAGCCTGGTGGATATTGGTTTATTAAAATGAATCCGTATTATTCAAAAGAAGAACTGGAAAGTTTCGGATATGAGAATATGGGAAATAACATTTATGAAGAGAATCATATTATGAGACTAAGACAGGCTACAACAAATTACTGGAAAGAAAGATTTGCACGTTTTGGAAAGGAAATTATTTATCTGGAATTTGAGTATCCGTGGCAGGAGGGAATGAATCGTTTGTTTGTTTATCAGAGTTAAAAGAACCTGGTCAAAAGAATCTGGTCAAAAGAATCTGGCTGTACTACATTTGCAATAATAAGAAGTTTGCGCTATAATACTATTTATACAAGACGTGAAATTTAGTATTGATTTAGGAGATATCGCTTATGAGAGTGTTTTATGGGCTTATTATTACGGCGGTAATTTTAATGATTGGGGCGTGTGCTTTAAAGGCATATAAAAAAGAGGGTGCACTGGCAAGAGTTGTGTTTTTATATGAGCTTGGTGCATTTATATGTGGGATAATATTTTTAGTGTATACATATGTTCCAGGAACCACCATTACAGTTCTGTGTAAGGGACTTATTATGGCGAGCTTTGACTGGCTTCTTATACTTCTTATGTATTATACCCAGTATTATACAGGCATGTTTAAGGGCATTGTGGGTGTAAAAGTTTTTATGATTGCATATTCGCTGCTTGAGACTGTTGCATTTCTGATTAATACATGGACGAGATGGATATTTGATATAACATATATATCGGATGACCAGATAATTGTCCAGTTTGCAAAAGGTAATGTTCTGGGCCGGTTACATTATGTATTTGCTTATGGCATTATGTTGCTGCTTATTTTAAGTTATATAGTAATGGTTGAGAGGATGTCAAGATTCTACAGATTCAGGTATTTTGCTATTCTCATATTATTATTAGCTGCATCTTTGCTTGATATAATGACTACGTGGTCTGATTCAATATATGACATGTCAATGGCTGCATTTGGCATCATGTCTGTACTTATATATTATCTGACATACAGTTATGTTCCTAATGAGCTTATTGAGAATACATTTTCACTTATAATCAGGGATATGAATAGTGGAATTATATGCTTTGATAATGCCGGAAGATGTATATACTGTAATGGTATTGTTAAAGAAATGTATTCTATTAATGATAATATTAATGAAGTGGAGCATAATTATGCAAGCTGGCTTCATACTCAGACAGAGCATGATAATAAGAAATTCAGGCAGACAATCAGCGTGGGAGATGAGAGGAGAAGCATCGATATTTCATATAATCGTGTATATGATGATAAGCATAATTTTATATGTGATTATTTTATATTTAATGATCGTACGGAAGCTGTTGAGCTTTTAGAATATGAAAAGTTCAGAGCTACACATGATAATCTCACGGGACTTCTTAATAAGGAGCAGTTCTATGAGGAAACTGCCAATGTAGTGAGAAACGACAGGAATCACACATATTGTCTGGTGTGCAGCAATATTAAAGATTTTAAGCTTGTTAATGAGCTTTTTGGAATCGAAAAGGGTGATGAGATTATTAAAATGCAGGCGGGGCTTATCAAGGCTTCATCTGAAAGTGGCTATATATGTGGAAGAATCCAGAATGACAGATTTGCTGTGTGTATGCCGAAGGACAGTTTTAAGAATGAAATAATGCAGAATAGTATTGTAAGTATGCAGGACAGATTCAACAATGCATCATTTAAGATAAGGGTTGTAGTTGGTGTTTATGATATTGAAGATGTTGATGAGCCTGTAAGTAATATGTGTGATAAAGCATTTATTGCGAGCGAGACTATTAAGAATAATTATGAAACTAATATTGCATACTATGATGATAAGCTGTTAAAGAGAACTCTTGAAGAAAGAAGAGTTATCAGTGAGTTTGAAGGGGCAATTGAGAAGAAAGAATTTAAAATGTTTCTTCAGCCACAGGTTAATACTCATGGTAAGGCTTATGGAGCAGAGGCGCTTGTGCGCTGGCAGCATCCTGAGAGAGGGTTGCTGTCGCCATTCTTCTTCATTGATATTCTGGAGACTACAGGTCTTATATATAAGCTTGACATGTATATGTGGGAATGTGCAGCAGCTAAATTAAGTGAATGGAAGAAGAAGGGTGATACGGTTCATTATATTTCTGTAAATATATCTACTAAGGATTTTTATCTTATAGATGTATATGAGGTTATTACATCAATTGTCAAGAAATATGATATTGAACCTAAGATGTTAAAGCTAGAGATTACCGAGACAGCACTTATGTCTGATCTTAAGAAGAATATGGAGGTAATTAAGTCTCTCAGGGATTATGGATTTAAGATAGAGATTGATGATTTTGGAAGTGGATATTCTTCGTTGAATATGTTAAAAGATATAAGTGCAGATGTTCTTAAGATTGATATGGCATTCCTGCGTGCTACAGAGAATGAGGTTAAGGGACAGGATATTCTGGAGACTATTATTTCTCTTGGTGGAAAGCTTGGAATGGAAGTAATTACTGAAGGAGTAGAGACAGACAAACAGCTTATTATGCTGACAGAGATGGGGTGTCATATATTCCAGGGATATTATTTCTCAAAGCCTATACCAGTCGAAGAATTTGAACAAAAATACATGAATGAATAATGGGAGGAAGTTATGAGCGAGAATTGTTCAGGAAGTTGCTCAAGCTGCAGTTCAGACTGCGAATCAAGAAAAGGACCACAGATATTAAGAAATGCCAATAATGGCAAAGTTAAGAAGGTTATAGCTGTTGTCAGTGGCAAGGGAGGTGTTGGTAAATCACTTGTCACATCAATGCTGGCAGTCAAAGCCAATAAGGAAGGAAAGAAAGCGGCAATACTTGATGCAGATATTACAGGACCATCTATTCCTAAGTCTTTTGGACTTACTGAAAGGGTAACATGTAATGAAGATGGAACTGTAATGTATCCTGAGACTTCAAAGAATGGTATTAAGGTTATGTCACTTAATCTTCTTATGGAAAAGGAGACTGATCCGGTTATATGGAGAGGGCCTGTTATTGCGGGTGTTGTTAAGCAGTTCTGGGAAGATGTTGACTGGGATGAGACAGACTGTATGTTTGTTGACTGTCCTCCGGGAACAGGAGATGTTCCTCTTACAGTTTTCCAGTCTATGCCGATAGACGGAATTATTATTGTAACATCACCACAGGATCTTGTTTCAATGATTGTGGAGAAGGCAATTAATATGGCTAAGCTTATGAATATTCCGGTTATTGGAATTGTAGAGAATATGTCTTATTTCAAATGTCCAGACTGCGGTAATATCCATTATATATACGGAAAGAGTAAGATTGATGAGGTGGCAGCAGCTAATGATATCAAGAATGTTGCAAAGCTTCCAATGGACGCAAAGGTAGCTGGACTTGTTGATTCAGGAAAGGCTGAGGAACTTGATGTGTCTGCATTAGATGGAATATTTGATGCAATTATGGCTTAACAGAGAAGAATAATGAAAAGATTGATTTTATTTAAAGGCGGAGTAGAAACATTAGAATTCTTTACAGAGCAGATGGCTGCTGTATGGGAGAAGATGGGCTGCTCCGTCTTCTGGTATAATTTAATATTGCAGCAGGCCAGTTCTTCTGCACTGGTGGAATTCTTTAAGGCTCACAGAGCAGATGAATGGTATATGTTTACATTTAACTTTGAAGGAATAGCAGGAGAAGCCGGCTTGTATCGTGATGATGGCTGGAATTTCTGGGACTGGGCAGGTGTTAAGGTTGTAAATGTGGTTGTAGATCACCCGCTTTATTACAACAAATATATCCGAAAGCACCCTGAAAAGTATATCCAGCTTGATATTGATGAAATGCATGTCGCATACATGCGCAGATTTTTCCCGGAAGTACATACTGAATATATGCTTACAGCCGGAACAGAGCTGAATTATAACAGATGTATAATGCCTGATAAGAATTACCTGTCAATGCAGGAAAGGCCGATAGATATTATATTTACAGGTAATTACACTCCGAAAAGAATACTAAGGAAACATCTGGATAACATGGACGCTGAGTATATTGATTTCTATGAGGGAGTGCTGTCATATCTGATAGATAATCCGTCGGAGACTATTGATGCTGTGGCGGAAAATGCGTTGCGCAGGGAGTTCCCTGATATTACAGACGACCAGCTTGTCAACTGCATGCCTAACATGATGTATGCAGACCTTGCTGTAAGATTCCACTACAGGGAGCTTGCAATAAAGGCACTGGCGGATTCAGGGCTTAAGATTCATACTTATGGCGAAGGTTATAACTATATCGAATGTAACCACCATGAGAATATAATAGAGCATGGCGGCGTTGATTCCAAGGTGTGCCTTGATATGATTAGCCAGACAAAGATTTCTCTTAATGTAATGCCGTGGTTTAAGAAGGGCGCACACGACAGAGTGTTTAACACTATGCTTAATGGAGGTGTTGCGCTTACTGATACTTCGCTGTTTTACGAGAATACATTTGCAGATGGTGAAAATGTGTTGTTCTATTCACTTGAGGATTTAAGGGAATATGAAAAGTCGGGATATGATGAGCATATAGCAGCGAGAATCACGGATAAGGTTAAACGTGCATTAGCTGATACGAAACATTTGCAGGAAATCGCTGACAGCGGGTATGAATGCTGTAAGGGCAGGCATAGCTGGATTGAGAGGGCTGCAGTGATTGAGAAGTATTTTCGTTAAAGGGAATTTAACAATACAAATAAACATGTGGGTGCAATTTTTCTGTACTCCATGCCATAAATCACTAGAATATATGACTTGATTACAGTATTATTATAAATAACAGATACAGACAGGTTATTTTATAATAGGGAGTATATTATGTCAAATTCACAAAAAGGAAAGATTGATATGACCACAGGTCATATCATGAGAAATATTATACTGTTTGCGATACCGATTATTATTGGAAATGTTTTGCAGCAGTTATATACTACGGTTGATGCACTTGTAATAGGTAAATACTGTGGTGATACATCTTTAGCTGCGGTAGGAACGAGCTCGCAGCCGGTTGAAGTATTATTATGTGTCTTTTTAGGAATAGGAACAGGTGTGTCTATTCTTATTTCACAATATACCGGAGCCAGGGAATCGGGAAAGGTTGTTTCAGTATGTGGAACTTCAATAACATTTATATATATTATAGGTATTCCGATTGGAATTCTAGGTTGGTTTGCAGCACCATATATTCTGGAATTCATGAAAGTGCCGCAGGATGTGTGGAATGCCGCATTAATCTATACAAGGGTTGTATTCTTAGGCACACTTGGTAATCTGGGGTATAATATGAACGCCGGAATTTTAAGAGGACTTGGAGACAGCAAGGCTTCGCTATGGTTTCTGGTTGTGTCATGTGTTTCTAATATAGTATTTGATTTATTGTTTGTTGCAGGTTTTGGAATGGATGTAGCCGGGGCAGCACTTTCTACAAGTATTGCCATGTTTATTTCATGGATTGTAAGTATTGTTTATATAAGAAAGAAGTTTCCAGAGATACAGTTTACATTTTTGCCGAGAAGATTCTCTGGAACAATGATGAAGGATATTCTGGCTATTGGCTTACCTGTTGGTCTTAACAATTCGCTTTATTCATTAGGACATGTTGCATTACAGACCTTTAATAACTCACAGGGTGCTATATTTATGGCAGGAGGTGCAGTAGCAGGAAGAATTACAGGATGCTCTAACATAGCAATTACCGGATTGTCTTCGGCGGCCACTACATTTTCAGGACAGAATTATGGTGCTAAGAAATACTCAAGAATTAAAGAAGGACACTGGAGAATTCCATTGTGTTCAGGTCTTATTACATTAAGTTGTGGATTGTTTTTCATAATGATACATAAACCTATAATACGTTTCTTTTCATCAGATGAAATGGTATTGATGTATGCGAGCAGGCATGTTGTTGTCATGCTGCTTTCACAGTGGTTTTTTGCTATCTTTAACTGTATAATATCTATTGTAAACGGAACCGGAAAGGTGCGTTATACTACGATTGTCAACATTCTTATGCTTTGGGCAGTCAGAATTCCAAGCGCCTATATTATTAACAGATACTTTGATGGAACATGGGTAATGTTGTGCTTCCCAATTTCTTTCAGTTTTGGAATGTTTGCAATGATAGGTTATTATCTGTTCTCGCCAGCATGGAAAGAAGTTATGAGAATGGCAGAAAAAAATTCATAATGCCGGTAAAATATAAACCCCTGTATCAACATGCATGGAATTGTTGATACAGGGGTATTAATTTAACAAAATGTTATTTCAGAATAATTACTGAAGGAGTGTAAGAACACCCTGGTTAGACTGATTAGCCTGTGCAAGCATAGACTGTCCAGCCTGAGCTAAGATGTTGTTCTTGCTGTAGTTAACCATCTCTTCAGCCATATCTGTATCACGGATACGAGATTCAGCTGTCTGCATATTCTCAGAAGCTGTGTCAAGGTTGTTGATTGTGTGCTCAAGTCTGTTCTGAACGGCACCCATTTTGCCTCTTGAAGCAGAAACCTTCTTGATAGCTGCATCAATAGCTGTTGTAGCCTTCTGTGCAGATTCCTGTGTACTTAAGTTTACACTGTTTCCGGCAACTCCAAGTGCATCAGCACTCATATCGTCAAGTGTGAAATTCATAGTCTGACCTTCATTAGCACCAATCTGAAGCTCGATACCCTTGCCTGTAGCAGTAGCGGATGGCTTTAAATCAACGGCTGCAGCGTTAGCTTTGGCATTAATACCTGTTTTAGAGCTGATTAATGCTGCCATAGCATCAGCATCATCATTTCCCACGGTACCTGCTTGAGCAACCTTTACATAATTAACATCCTTATAGTCATCACCTAACTTTGCTGGATCATCTACATAAGCGAACTTCTCACCATTAACTGTGAATATCTTATCTTCAATATTGCCAGTTCCGTCATATGAACCGATTGCGGCATTAATAGTTGTATAGGCTTCTGAACCAGTAGGATTAGCAGTAGCTAATTTACCGGCTGCACCATTAACGCTGATTAGCACACTGTTAGCAGCATCACTTGCATCCTTAGTTGTTAATGTAATCTTCTGGGTACCATCAGCAGCTATATCAAACTTATCACCAAGTGATGTGTTAGATAAAGCTTTTGCTATTGCAGCTGCTGTTTCTTCCGCATCAGCTTCATCAGCTTTAGCAGTAACTAATTCATTACCATCCTGATCTGTTAATTTCTTATTATTGTTAGTAATAGTAACAGATGCAGTGGATGTGTTATTATTCTTATCCAATACAGTTACTGAATATGTAACGCTACTGCCTTTAGCAAGTTTATCCACAGCTTCAGCAGATGTATTAACCTGCTTAACTTCAGCATTCTTAGTTGTTGCACCTGTTGCAGCACTCTTACTTACAGAAGCCTGAATCTTGCTACCTGACTGTGAACCATCAAGTAACTTCATTGTGTTGAATTCTGTTGTATCAGAGATTCTTGTTAACTCGCTCTGAAGCTGTTCAATTTCATTCTGTACAGCCTCTCTATCATCATTTGTTTCTGTTCCGTTAGAAGCCTGTACTGCAAGCTCTCTCATTCTCTGAAGGATAGAGTGCTGCTCGTTTAAAGCACCTTCTGCTGTCTGAATAAGTGAAATACCATCCTGTGCATTAGTTGAAGCCTGGTTAAGACCTCTGATCTGGCTTCTCATCTTTTCTGAGATTGAAAGTCCTGCGGCATCATCTGCTGCACGGTTAATTCTGTAACCTGAAGATAACTTTTCTGTTGATTTAGACTGAGCTGAAGCAACTCCGCTGAGCATTCTGTTAGCATTCATAGCTGACATATTGTGTTGTACTACCATAGTATATACCTCCGTGTATAAATAATATTTTTATGGAAGGAAATCCGTTCCCATTCCATTAGTTAATTAAATAGAAATGTACTTGACATAACTATTTGATTAGTGTTTATAATAAACAGAATTACCATGCTAATCCTGAGTATTATTTTTTTTAGTATTCTTATCCTCTTTGATAAGATGGCGTATTTTGGAGACTGTCTCCTGCGAGAGCTTAGGTTCTGCATAGTAAGACGGAGCAGAATGTGGATTATTATTTTCTGAGCTGTCTTTTTTTCTGGAAAGAACCTTACTTCTTACAATGTTAAGTTCTCTGGGGGCATCAATAAGAAGATGAATGTTGCCATCTGTTCCGCCCGAATACACTACCCGGATATCATTTCCAATATTAATAAATTCACCGGGTTTGATTGTGAGCTTTAACATTTCAAAACCTCCTTGCTTTCCATGACCATGCAACAAAATGTTTCAAATTGTTGCATCCCAACAATTACATGGAGGTAAATAATATGGGAACATCTCAACCAATCAGAAGCTTGGATGAACTGACAGCTTTTCGTAGTTATTATTTAAATAAGGAGGTTAATCTTCGTAATTACATGCTGATATGTATGGGACTAAATACGGCATTAAGAATTAGTGATATGTTGCAGTTAAAATGGGGGAATGTGTATGACTTTGATAGGAAACATTATGTGAAACATATTGTTGTATGCGAAGGGAAAACAGGAAAGGAGACAAGAATAGCAATTAATAATAATCTTATAGAAGCATTTGAAATGTACATGGGAAGTTTAAAGAGTGTTTCAGGTAATGATTATATTTTTACTGGAAAAACAAAGGGAACGCATTTGTCACGTTCACAGGCATTCAGAATAATTACACATGTAGCGGAAGCCCTTAATATGGAGAATGGAATAAGTTGTCATTCATTAAGAAAAACTTTTGGATATTATGCATGGAAATATGGAACGCCTCCGGCAATGTTAATGGAAATATATAATCATTCGTCATATGAAATTACTAAAAGATATCTGGGAATCAAACAGGATGACAGAGATAATGTTTTTTTGAAAGTGAATTTATAAATATATTAATAATTAATTTTAAATTAAATTGAAATTCAGACTAAAGAATTTGATGTCGATGTCGATATAACATATGAAGTTAATAAATAATGATTAATATGGGATGCAACAATTTGAAACATTTTGTTGCATCCTTTTAGTTTTATTATTCTTCTTTTTTAAGATATAATACTAGAAAAGAATTTAGTTTCAATATTGACGCATATTCATGAATATGATAATATAGCACATGTTCGCGGATATGGCGGAATTGGCAGACGCGCTAGATTTAGGTTCTAGTGTCAACAGACGTGCAGGTTCAACTCCTGTTATCCGCATATTTTTTAAGGCTGATGCACTTCTTTGTGTGTCAGCTTTTTTTGATTTGGAAAATATCAGATTGTGGTGTACAATAAAGAAAACATGTCCGGAAAGGAGGCCAATATGGCAGAGTATGTATTAGAAAACAACATTTTAAAAGTTACGGTGGATTCTAAGGGATGTGAAATAAGAGATGTATTATGTAAAACTGACAATACACACAGAATGTGGAACGCCAATCCAGAAGGATGGAAAAGAGTTGCACCTGTTCTTTTCCCGCTTATTGGTAAATATAAGGATAACCAAAGCATTTATAATGGAAAAGTATATGAAATGGGTCAGCACGGATTTGCAAGAGATATGGAGTTCACACTTGTTAAGCATAATGACGATACGCTGGTTATGAGACTTGAATCCGATGAAAGTACTAAAGAGAAATATCCTTTTGATTTTGCATTGGAGCTGGAGTATCATCTTATTGACAATGAAATTAAAGAAGTGTACAGAGTAATCAATAAAGATAATGTAATGATGCATTTCAGCATGGGTGGTCATCCGGCTTTTGTAACACCAGAGAATGATGCAAGCATGGCTGGCTGTAAGATAAGATTTGATGCAGACAGAATTACATATCATCTGATAGGAGATTATCAATTAATGGCGAGGGATGAGTATGAACTGCCATTAATTAATCATGAATATACAATACAAGAGGATAGCTTTGAAAAAGACGCATTTATAATTGAGGGTGGTCAGGCAGGAACGGTAAGTCTTGTAAAGAATGAAAAGCCTTTTGTTACTGTTAAGTTTGATACACCGGTATTTGGTCTGTGGTCATGCAAATCAAAAAATGTTCCATTTGTATGTATAGAGCCGTGGTATGGAAGAACAGATGCCATAGATTTTACAGGGGAGCTTAAGGACAGGGAATACAGTAATCATCTTGGCGTCGGAGAAGTTTTCGAGAAGTCATTTTCAATCTTTTTTTATTGATAACATTATTAACGAAAAAACAGCGCCGTATGCCATTGTATGCAATATAGCGCTGTTTTTTGTGCAAATTAATTATTTTAAAAACATATGAATTAAACTGTTATTTGATTTCGTGTATGGCTGGTAGCGCATAGGCAGGTCAAGCCAGCATTTTTTATCTACAATGCTCTTATAGTGTGAAAATGTATCAAATCCGGCTTTTCCGTGATATGAGCCCATGCCGCTTTCACCGAATCCGCCAAAGCCCATCTCAGATGTTGCAAGGTGAATGATTGTATCATTGATACAGCCACCACCGTAATTGCATCTTGAGGTTACATAACGGGCTTCTTTCTTATTCTTAGTGAAAATATACAGAGCAAGCGGGTGCATGTGTGCATTAACAGTGCTGACAGCCTCCTCGATAGAATGAAAGGTAAGTATAGGCATAAGCGGACCGAATATTTCTTCCTGCATCACAGCGTCGTCAAATGTTACATTATCCATTATCGTAGGTTCAATACGCAGAGAATCTGCATCTGATGCACCACCAAGAACGACTTTGCTGGTATCGATAAGACCTGATATTCTGTTAAAATGCTTTTCATTAACAATTTTGCCATAATCATTGTTGTTAAGTGGAGAATCTGTAAACTGGCGCTTTGTTTCGTGGATAAGTTCTTTCACAAGTTGGTCTTTGATACTGTCCTGAACATATATGTAATCAGGCGCAACACATGTCTGCCCGCAGTTTAAGAATTTGCCGAATACAATTCTTCTGGCAGCGAGCTTTAAGTCCGCAGATTCTGTTACTATACATGGGCTTTTTCCGCCAAGCTCAAGTGTTACCGGGGTTAAGTATTCAGCGGCTTTGCGCATAACTTCTTTGCCGACAGCCTGGCTTCCTGTAAAGAATATGTAATCAAAATGTTCATTAAGCAGACAATTATTTTCAGCTCTTCCGCCAGTTACAACAGATACATAAGCAGGGTCAAATACTTCTTTTATTATGAGGCAAATAACATCGCTGACATAAGGTGAGTATGCACTTGGTTTAAGAATCGCAGTGTTTCCTGCGGCAATTGCATCAACAAGGGGTTCCATTGTCAGAAGAAAAGGATAATTCCACGGACTCATAATAAGGACAACTCCGCGTGGTGACGGCTTCTTAAAGCTTCTGGAATGAAACTGTGCAAGGGGTGTTGGAACATTTTTCTCCCTGCTGAGTGTCCTTATATGTTTTAGCATATAAGATATCTCGCTGAGAGTAAGCCCGACTTCACACATATAACTTTCAAACTGGCTTTTGCCAAGGTCTTTATAGAGGGCATCAAATATTTCATTCTCATGTTTCTTAATTGCCGAATATAGTTTCTTTAAGGCATCAATTCTTACATTTACATCAAGTGTTGTACCTGTAAGAAAGAAATGTCTCTGCGATTGTACAAGTTTATTGATCTGTGTAGCTTCCATATCATACCTCATTTTCAAGCGTATTATCTTTCATAAGTTTATAGTAGAACTGTTCAAGTGTCTTAGAGTCCATAAGAACCGGAACAGGGTAGAGCGGATTAGCCTCTTTGTCGGCATACCCTGCAAGCTTAGGAATATCCTCCTCTTTAATCTCAGGAATTGTATCACCAATGTTAAATCTTGCTTTCATATCTTTGACTGCCTGTATAAATGCTTTGGCAGCAGTTTCATCTGACATATCCTTATCTGCAACACCGGCGGCAATTGCAAGGTCATGCAGCTTCTTATAGATTGATTCTCCATAGCTTTCAAGAACCATTGGGAGAATTATGGCATTTGCAAGTCCATGAGGAACATTATATTCGCCACCCAGAGAATGTGCAACTGCATGGACATATCCGACATATGATTTAGTGAATGCACATCCGGCATAATAAGCGGCTTTAAGCATATTTTTTCTTGCGGTTGTATCAGAGCCGTCATTGTATGCTCTGTCAAGATTGTTAAATATTAACCTGGTAGCCATAAGTGCATCTTTTCTTGTGCCTGGAGTTGTTGAGTTTCCAATGTAGGCTTCAACGGCATGTGTAAGTGCATCCATTCCGGTAGTTGCGGTAATTGAAGCAGGAAGTGTAAGGGTTACTTTCGGGTCAAGGACTGCATATCTTGGAATAAGCGGAAAGTCGTTGATAGCATATTTGTGGCGGGTTGTGGCGTCTACAATTACGGCTGCAAGAGTAGTTTCACTTCCCGTTCCTGCTGTTGTAGGGATTGCAACCAGCAGAGGAAGCTTTGCATGGACCTTAAGGATTCCTCCAAGCTTAGACAGATGTGTCTTAGGTCTTGCAATTCTTACACCAACAGCTTTGGCACAGTCCATGCTTGAACCGCCACCAAAGCCGATTATGCAGTCACATTTGTTATCTTTATATATGGCAAGTGCCTCTTCCACGGTATCAGTTGTAGGGTTAGCTACAGTTTTATCGTAAACGTGGTATTCAATGCCGGCATTGTCGAATACATCTGTAAGCATAGAAAGAATGCCAAGCTTTGCAATTTCAGGATCAGTAATAATTATAGGACATGATTTCTTCTTTTTGTTAAGTACAGATGAAATGTCAGACAACGCGCTTACAATTTTAGGCTTCCTGTATGGAAGAAATGGCAGTGCAATCTTGAATACAGTCTGAAAACTTCTGCAGTATATTTTCTTGAAAATGTTCATTGTACACCTCTTTTGAATTTAAAATATTTTGACTACCAAATTATAATGCGATAGCGAGTTATTTACAAGTAAATATGTATAATTGATTTATATACAAAACTTAATAAATAATTAAAATAATTTACCACTTTACAATTCTTTTTATATTTGGTATATTATATTTAATATAAAAATAAAAAAGCAAGTTGTATAATTAAATTAAAACGATTATAATTTGATAAAGTTTGAAGCAGATTTAAAGACAAGAAAGGAGCAATAGTATGTGTTTTTATTGTAAATGTAAAACAACAAAACCATCGGTTACAACACATGTTGTTACTTTTGATAATTGTGTAATTATAATAAAGAATGTTCCTTGTGAGGAATGTGAGGAATGTGGAGAAAAGTATTTTTCAGATGAAGTCATGTCCCGTTTGGAAAAGATTGTAGAAAAGGCAAGAGAGATTGCCAGTGAGGTATATGTTACTGATTATAATAATAAAGTTGCATAAGGTGCTAAGTTTTATATAAAGCACCTTATGCATAAGAATTAATCAGGAATCTGCAGACCGGTTCCATCCATATGGAAATTCTCAGTATTAATAAGCTGCGATACAGGCACGATTTCGTAGCCTTGGGACTGCAGACCGATTATTACGGATTCGAGAGCTTCAGCTGTGTATTTAGCACCGTTGTGCATAAGAATTATGGAACCGTTCTTAAGAGCTTTATGTGTTGTCACGGTCTTAATTATGTTGTCTGTTCCATAGTCCTTCCAGTCAAGGGAATCTACATCCCATTCTATAGGATAGAAGTTACAGCCATAGATAGTATCAATAAGTGTTGAATTGTAATCACCGTATGGCGGGCGGAACAGGAAGCTCGTGTATCCGGTGATTTCTTTTATTTTATTGGCAACAGACATGATTTCATCTTTCTGCTCACCTACAGAAAGTTTACTCATTTCTTTATGGTTCTGGCTGTGGTTGCCGAGATCGTGACCGCGGTTATAGATTTCAAGAACCTTATCAGGGTAGCTGTCCACCCAGCCTCCGGTCATGAAAAATGTGGTTTTGATATTATATTTATCAAGAATGTCAAGAATCTTTATAGTATCTTCATCGCCCCATGCGGCGTCAAATGATATGGAAACATATTTTTTGGAGGTATCAAGATTAGTCTTTTTACTAAGGTCAACACAGTATATAGGAAGTTTACGGCTGCCTATGCTGCAATTGCCCATGATTGCGCCGCCGCCAATTCCGTTTCCCTGATTGGATGAGTTGTAAGGCGGTAATCTGTTGGAATCTGATGGAATTGGCTGATTAGAACTGCTTGAATCATTTGATGAACTGGATTTATCGGAGTTGTTTGATTTATCGGAAGTACCTGAACTGTCTGATGATTTAGGTGGCTCATTGGTGATTGTAGATGTGTTTGCAGAATTTTTAGAAGAGGATTGTTTATGTCTTGCGGTTATTATGCCGCAGATTACTAAAATGATTATAACGCAGTATATGAATATAATGCGCATTTTCTTATTAGAAAAAAGAGACATACTGATACCTCGGATAATGCTTAGTATCAATATATCTCTTTACATTTTAAAAAATTACTGCTTTTTTCATTAGTTAGCAGAAGAACTGCTTTCTGTTGCAGATGTATCTTTAACAAGACCATTAGGATGAAGTGAAACATTTAATTCACTTGTGCTTTCATCGTAATCATCGCCAAGAATCTGCTTAACGAGAGTCTGGCAATATGAAAGGCTGAAATCAGAGCAGCCGGAATCGTTGCGGATTGCGTTGCCTGATGCCAGTGATTCTGTGTAATCACTTAATTTATATGTAGTGATTGCTTTCTTGCCGAAAAGCTTCTGTGTTATGACAGGTGTAAGATTATAATTCTTAACATAACAGCCTGTTTCATCTTTAACAAGTGTCATCTTAGCCATACCGCCTATCATACGAGGCTTCTGATCCTGATTAGAAACGAAGTTACCAAGTGAATAGTATACAAGCATTTCGTGTCCCTTAGTATCAGATACTACCTCGACAGGTTCAAGAACATGAGGATGTGTACCTATAACAACATCAACGCCAAGGCTTAAGAAAAGCTGTGTCCAGTAATTCTGGTTAGAATCTGGTGTGTAGACATATTCAGTACCCCAGTGTGGAAGTACAATAACCATATCAGCAAGCTGTTTAGCCTTAGTTACATCTGCTGTAATCTTATCCTTATCAAGCATGTTTACAATATAAGGCTTGGAATCAGGAATAGGAATTCCATTAGTTCCGTATGTGTAGTTAAGAAATGCTATCTTGAAGCCTTCTTTTTCATAAACATATATATTTTCATAGTCTTCCTCTGTTTCGTTGATACCAAGAACAGTAGTATCAGGATGATAAGTCTTCCAGAATGAAAGGCAGTTCTCAACCCCCTTAAGCCCCTTGTCTAATGTGTGGTTGGTAGCATGAAGGATAATATTGAATCCTGCTTTAACTTCTGCATCACCAAGTGCCCATGGTGAGTTAAATGTTGGATATCCTGTGTAAGCAAAATCAGAACCGCCGAGGATTGTTTCCTGATTAACGATTTTTATGTCTGCAGAGCTGATATCCTTAGCTATGTTAGTGTAGAGGTGGTCGAAGTTGTAAGTTTCATCATCCATAAGACCACTTTTTACTACACCTTCATGCATAAGCATATCACCAATCATCATAAGGTTGACTTCGATAGTCGGAACTTTGGTTGTAGTTTCTTCCTCTGTTGTGGGTTCAGCAGTAGTCTCATTATTCTGGCTATCGGCAACAGAAGGATTATTTTCTTTTTTGTGACTGCCAATAACAGCGGATACGATACCTATAGTTACAACAAAGAGTACAGCAGCAATGATAGCAATGAGTTTTACATTAAGCTCAGAGCGTCTGCGTCTCTTAAGAGGTACATTTGTTTTCTTAGCCATAATTTATCTCCCTTAAATTTATTAATAAATGTCTTAAAAAGACGAAATATGCATAACTATGGTACATTAAGAAACAAAATTTTTCAAGAAAAATATTAGTATTCTACACAAAGAGATTAAAATGTAGTATATTTATAAAAGTTGGCAATAAGCCACAATAAGAAATATATAATTATAACGGAGGTTTCTTATGAGCAGATACACTAAGGACGATATATTCAGAATGGTTGAAGAAGAGGATGTAGAGTTTATACGCCTTCAGTTTACAGATATTTTTGGAACACTTAAGAATATTGCAATTACTTCAAGCCAGCTTGAGAAGGCACTTGATAACAAATGCATGTTTGACGGTTCTTCTGTTGAAGGCTTTGTAAGAATTGAAGAGTCAGATATGTATCTGTATCCTGACTACGATACATTTGAAATATTCCCATGGAGACCACAGCAGGGAAAGGTTGCAAGACTTATCTGTGATGTGTATACACCAGATGGCAAGCCTTTTGAGGGCGACCCAAGATGGATACTTAAGAAAACTATTAAAGAAGCGAATGAAATGGGATACCGCTTTGATGTCGGTCCTGAATGTGAATTCTTCTTATTCCATACAGATGACAACGGACTTCCTACAACTTTAAGCCATGAAAAAGCTGGATATTTTGACCTCGGACCTAATGACCTGGGCGAGAATATAAGAAGAGATATGGTTCTTACTCTTGAGGATATGGGATTTGAGATTGAGGCTTCACATCATGAGGTTGCTCCTGCACAGCATGAGATTGATTTTAAATATGATGAGGCTTTAAAGACAGCAGATAATATACAGACATTTAAGATGACAGTTAAGACAATTGCCAAGAGACATGGACTTTATGCAACATTTATGCCAAAACCAAAGTTTGGTATCAGCGGTTCTGGAATGCATATTAATATGTCACTTGCAACAGAGGCAGGTAAGAATATATTTGCAGATGAGAAGGGAAAGATTGGTTTATCAGATGATGCATATCATTTTATTGCCGGTATTATGAAGCACGCAAGAGGTATGTCAGCAATAACTAATCCGCTTGTTAATTCATATAAAAGACTTGTTCCGGGCTATGAAGCACCTGTATATATAGCATGGTCAGCAAAGAACAGAAGTCCTCTTATAAGAATACCTGCATCAAGAGGAAATGGAACGAGAGTTGAGTTAAGAAATCCGGATCCGACAGCTAATCCATATCTGGTACTGGCACTCTGCCTTGCAGCAGGACTTGATGGTATTAAGAACAAGATAGAAGTACCTGATAGTGTTGACTGCAATATATATGAGATGACACCTGGAGAGAGAAGGGCGGCAGGAATAGAGAATATGCCGGCAGACCTTAAGGAAGCAGTTGACTGTCTTGTGGCAGATGAGTTTTTATGCAGCGTACTTGGAGAACATATTACGACCAAATATGTTGAAGCTAAGATGAAAGAATGGGAAAACTATACAACAAGAGTCTCACAGTGGGAAATAGATGAATATCTCTACAAGTATTGATTAAACATGGTAAAGCGTATGCTAAGTAGAAAAGGAGTTAATTGATGTCCACATTGATTGTAGCATTTCCTAAGTTAGAGGAGGCTAAAGCAGTAAGGAACCTTTTGATTCACAGAGGCTTTGATGTCGCTGTACCATGTACGAGTGGAGCACAGGCAATCAATCAGGCAGATACCTTGTCTGATGGAATAATAATATGCGGATATAAGCTGTCAGATAATATGGTTTATACTGAATTATATGAATATAAGCCAAAGAGCTTTGAGATGTTGTTAGTTGCGTCCCAGAACAGATGGGAAGATTGTCGGGACAATGGAATTGTATGTGCGGCAATGCCAATAAAGGTTAATGACCTTGTGTCAACTATAGAGATGATGCTTCAGGCACAGATAAGGCGCAGAAAGAAACTGCGGTCACAGCCAAGAAAGAGAAGTCCGGAAGAACAGAAGATAATTGATGATGCAAAGCATCTGCTTATGGAAAGAAATAATATGTCAGAGCAGGAAGCATTCAGATATATCCAGAAATGCAGCATGGACAGTGGCAATACAATGGTAGAGTCAGCAACTATGGTGATGGGAATATATCAGGATGTATGACAAATGTGATATATCACTGCATTTATATAATATATAGAAAAGGGAGACGCAGTATGAAGTTTACTAAAATGCATGGAGCAGGCAACGACTACATATATGTAGACTGCACACAGTCAGTAATTGATAATCCGTCACAGGTCGCAATTGACTTAAGTGACAGACATTTTGGAGTAGGTTCAGACGGACTTATTCTTATCAAGAAATCAGATAAAGCAGATTTCTTTATGGAGATGTACAACGCAGATGGTTCGCAGGGACAGATGTGTGGCAATGGAATAAGATGTGTTGGAAAGTTCGTGTATGACAATGGACTTACAGATAAGACAACAGTTACTATTGATACACTTGCAGGTGTGAAGATACTTGAACTTAAAACCGGTGCAGATGGCAGGGTTGAGACGGCAAGGGTTAACATGGGCGCACCAATTCTTGAGGCAGCACAGATTCCTGTTGATACTAAGGAACTTAAAGAATATAAAGGCTGTGAGACAGAGACAATTGCCGGACAGGTTGTTAAGACACCTGTTGTGGATGAGACTATTGTTGTAGAAGGTAAGGAGTACAAGGTAACAGCAGTTTCAATGGGTAATCCACATGCTATTGTTTATCTTGATAAAGATATTGATATTAAGAAATTTGGGATTGAAAAAATCGGACCTTTCTTTGAAAATCACAAAGCATTTCCAGAGAGAATTAATACTGAATTCATTCAGGTTGTAGATAAGAATAATCTTAATATGCGTGTGTGGGAGAGAGGTTCCGGGGAGACACTTGCCTGTGGTACAGGTGCATGTGCGAGCCTTGTTGCAACTGTTCTTAACGGAATGTGCGACACAACAGCAACACTTCATCTTCTTGGAGGTGACTTAAAGATTACATGGGATAAAGATGTGAATACCGTATATCTTGAAGGCCCGGCGAAAACAGTATTTACAGGGGAGGTAGATATTTAATATGATGACAGATATGACAATGGATAATTTTCTTGCGGTTTTATCTTCAAGTGAACCGGTGCCGGGAGGCGGCGGAGCGTGCGGATATGTGGCAGCAGTAGGCATGAGCCTTGGTAATATGGTGCTTGCACTTACTACAGGAAAGAAGAAATATGCAGAGTATCAGGAAGAGATTGAAGAACTTATTGTTAAAGCGACAGACCTTACAAAGAGACTTGCAGAGTGCATGGATAAGGATGCTGAAAGCTTTAAGCCTCTTGCAGCAGCTTATGGTCTTCCTAAGGATACAGAAGAACAGATTAAGGAAAGAGAAGCAATTATGGCAAAGGCACTTGTTACAGCCTCAGAAGCCCCTCTGTCAATGATGGAGCTTATACTTGAAGCCATGAAGCTTATCGACCGTATATCTGTAATTGGAAGCAGAATTGCAATCAGTGATGCGGGTGTCGGCATAACAATGTGTGAGGCTGCAATGAAGGGGGCTTCGCTTAATGTATTTATCAATACAAAGCTTATGAAGGACAGAGAACTTGCTGAAGATATGAACTTTAAGGCAGATAAGATGCTTGCTGAAGCAGCACAGATTGAAGAAGAAACATTTGGAAGAGTTATGGACGCTGTAAGACCATAGAACAAGATTGCAAAACAAGGAGGAAAATTCCTCTCCTCGCTGGAGGGGCTCGGATTTTGCTTCGCAAAACAAGGAGGAATATATGGAGACACTTAAGGGATTACCGGTTGCTAATGCTATTAATGAGAAGATTATTGAAGAGATGAAGGACTGGAAGGGCGCGATTCCACATCTTGCAATTGTGCGTGTTGGTGAAAGACCAGATGATATGTCATATGAGCGTGGCGCTACCAAGAAGATGGAAAAAGTAGGATACAGATGTACTTCATATACATTTCCTGCTGATATTGATAATGATACTTTTCAGAAAGAATTTGACAAGATTAATGAAGATGAGGATATTGACGGAATTCTTCTTTTAAGACCTTTGCCAAAGCATCTTGATGAGAAGGCAATTGAGAACAGAATTGCCAGTGTGAAAGATCTGGACGGAATATCACCTATGAATCTTGCAAAGGTATATGCAGGGGATCCGACAGGATATGGTCCATGTACAGCAGAAGCTGTAATTGAGATGTTAGATTATGCAGGAGTTGACTTAAAGGGTAAGAGAGCAGTAGTTATCGGAAGAAGTCTTGTTATCGGTAAGCCGGTTGCGATGATGCTTATGAAGAAGAATGCAACAGTAACAGTGTGTCATACTAAGACAGTTGATATGCCAGGAGTATGTAAGGGGGCTGAGGTGCTTGTTGCGGCAGCAGGCGTTGCAAAGATGGTTGACAAATCATTTGTTGCAGATGGTGCAGTTGTAATTGACGTTGGAATAAATGTTGATGAAGACGGCAATCTGTGTGGTGATGTTGATTTTGAAGATGTTGCAGAGAACGCTTCTGTATGTACACCGGTTCCTGGAGGAGTAGGTTCGGTAACAACATCAGTTCTTGCAAAACATCTGCTTAAGGCAGCTAAGGCAAGAAGAGCATAAAAAAGTCCTTGCTTTATTGTACATAAGAATGTATTATAATTTGCGGTATGAATTGGTAGCACCAATTTGCACCGCAAATTTTTATTTATGGAGAAATGTTATGAAATTATTGAGACAGTTTCTTATAATACTGGCTATTTCATTTGTCGGAGAAGCACTTAAATATCTGCTTCCGCTGCCGGTTCCAGCCAGTATATATGGAATGGTGATACTTTTTGTTGGACTTCTTACCGGGCTTATAAAGCTTAGCTGGGTAAAAGACGCAGGAAAATTTCTTATAGCTGTAATGCCTGTTATGTTCATTCCGGCAGGAGTAGGACTTATGTCTTCATGGGGGGTATTAAAACCTATGCTCGTGCCGGTGCTTGTTGTTACGGTTGTTGCTATAATTACGGTTATGGCGGTTACAGGTCAGGCTTCCCAGATAATCATACGTGCTGACAGGAAGAGAGAATTACGCAAAGCACAAAGAAATGAGGTTAATACTAATGAATGATTTTTTCAGAGAATCACTTTTTGCCGGAGTCACATTAAGTCTTTTATCATACTTTATTGGTTCTGTGCTTAAGAAAAAATTCAAGCTTGGAATATTCAATCCACTGCTTATATCAATAATAATAACAATAATAGTACTTGCAGTATCAGGTGTTGATTATGATGTATATAATCAGGGTGCCAGGTATCTTAGCTGGTTTCTTACACCGGCAACTGTATGTCTTGCAATTCCGCTGTATGAGCAGTGGAGTCTTCTTAAGAAGAATTACAAGGCAGTTGTTGTAGGAATAGCATCAGGTGTGCTTACAAGTTTAACAACGGTACTTGTGTTATCTAAAATTATGAATCTGAGTCATGCAGAATATGTTACTCTTCTTCCGAAGTCAATAACTACTGCTATTGGTATGGGAGTTTCTGAGGAACTTGGAGGTTATGTAACAATTACAGTTGCAGTTATTGTTGTAACAGGAGTTCTTGGAAATATATTTGGTGAGCTTATATGTAAAATATTCAGAATAAAAGAACCGATTGCCAAAGGACTTGCGTTAGGATCTGCTGCACATGCGATAGGAACAGCCAAGGCTATGGAAATGGGCGAAATTGAAGGTGCAATGAGCAGCTTATCAATTGCAGTTGCAGGTATACTTACAGTTGTACTTTCATCAGTATTTGCTGGATTTATGTAAAAGATAGTGTAAAATGGCATATGAAATTAATGTATGAATGGGGTAAAAACCTATTAAAGCTGCTAAATGTGATGAAATAGTAGGTTTATTGAGAGAAAATTCTGAGGATAATTAATGCGGATAAATAAAATTGCCTACTAAATTGATAATTTAAGCCAAAATAGTAGGTCTTTTTGCTGATTAGAACTGTCTGATATTATAGACATATAAGAAAAAGACCTACTAAAAGTGTGAACAGTGTTTATTTAGTAGGTATTTGAGTTGAAAAGAAGAATTACAAACCAACTAACAATGTGGAAAAGACCTACTAGATTGCTAAATATGATGAAATAGTAGGTAATTAGGAGAACAGTGTGAAGATATTATTTTCACATGCGGGGTTTGTGCCTGCGCGCACTTGGCACAAACCTGTTATGCGCAAAAAAGCGTGCGCAGAAAAGAGGTATATATGATAATCACAATTGCAAGACAATGTGGATGTATGGGTGACCAGATAGGAAAAGCACTGGCAGAGAAATATTTTATACCATTTTATGATAAGGATGCTGTTTGTAGGCTGGCAAAAGAGAAAGGTCTGTATGAAAAATATCCATATTTTTATGGAGAAATGCCACTTGATATGATGCTGTATGCTGACACAATGGCAGGTGATGATACATCAGATAATGGAAAAACTCCACGCAAGGCTATGGCTGACATAATCGGTAATGAAAATTGCGTAGTTGTCGGCAGATGCGGAAACAATGCATTCAGACACAGAGAAGATGTTATATCAGTATTTCTCACAGGAAACAAAGAAAAAAGAGCAGAACTTATAGAAAAGAAGCACAATGTCAGCCCTAAGAAAGCAGCTAAGATAGTTGAAGATACAGACCTTAGAAGACGCTCATATCACAATTATTATACAGGTGAAGAATGGGGAAATGCAGAATATTACGATATATGCATAGATGTTTCAAAGGTTGGGGAAGATGGTGCACTAAGACTTATAGAAGCCTATATTAATGAGACAGGGGTGTTATAAGCTGAAACAGGATAATATGAATCAGAAGAAAATATCGCAGGAATACGAAAAGGCAATTCAATATATTTATGAGCTTATGAAAAGCGGGGAGCTTACAATAGGAAGCAGGCTGCCTACTGAACGTGCACTTGCGGAAACACTTGGCATAGGACGCAATTCAACAAGAGAAGCATTAAGTATTATGCATGGAATGGGACTTATAGAACGCCGTCAGGGTTCTGGCAATTATATATCAGAAAATGTCGGGCAGTCCATAAAGCAGACAATATTAATGATGATTGCATTAAAAACTGTTACTAAGCGCGAAGTGTGCGAATTCCGCCGCATGATGGAAAAGTCAGTGTGTAATGCAGTAATACATACAGGTCTTATGAAAGAACAACAGGAGCGACTGGAAAGCATGGTTAATCGGATGATGACAGAAACAGGTGATGCACTTGTTGATATTGATAAAGCATTTCACGAGGAACTGATTGCAGATACAGGCAACAATCTGTGGATTACACTGATGGAAGCTGTTGTTGAAGTCTACCGCGAATGGATAGATTATGTCATAAAGCATGCAGATGGAATTAAGAAAAAGAAACTTTTAAAGACACATGAAATGATATATGATAGCCTTATAAAGAAGGATATTGAGACACTTAATGCAGCGATTGATGAGCATTACGATATAATTGAGGAGCTGCTGGGATAAAGAAGCCATAACAAGGAGGATATATGAAATACAAAATCGTTATATTTGATCTTGACGGAACCATACTTAATACATTGGAGGATCTTGCAGATAGTACTAATTATGCACTTTCAGTATTTGACATGCCTGAGAGGACGATTGAAGAAATCAGACATTTTGTTGGCAATGGGATAAGAAAGCTGATGGAAAGAGCTGTTCCACAGGGAACACCAGAAAGCATGATAGTTAAAGTGCATGAAACATTTACAGAGCATTACAAGAAGCACTGTGCAGATAAGACAAGACCTTATGATGGAATAAAAGAACTTATTGAGAATATAAGAAATGCCGGTGTGTACACTGCGGTTGTATCTAACAAGGCTGATTATGGAGTGCAGACTTTATGCAAAGATTATTTTCCGGGACTATTTGATTATGCGGTTGGAGAGAGAGAAGGCATAAGAAGAAAACCATATCCGGACAGCGTTAATGAAGTATTAAGACAGTTTGATGTTGACAGAACACAGGCTGTATATGTCGGGGATTCAGAAGTAGATGTCCAGACAGCGGCTAATGCAGGAATGGATGTATGTATGGTTGGCTGGGGTTTCAGAAATGAAGAATTCCTAAAGGAAAATGGGGCTGAGTTTGTTGTACACAGCCCCAAAGAAGCATGGGAATTCATTAATAAGTAATATACTTATACCACGTTATGAAGCAGGGAAGACTGCAATTCACAAAGCTGGGGGTTCTTGGATTTAAGAATCAGTTCTACCAGACCTTCGGTGATAAGCATTGCACCGTCCTTGTTAAAATGTGTATTCTCAGAAACAGTATCTGGCTTGGCGAGTTCTTTTAAGAAATCGTCAGGCCATTTTCCTTTATTGATACCTTTTTTGATTGAGGTATATCTGTGGATGTTATCATGTCCGATTTTTTCAAAAAGTTCAACTGAATAAGAAAACAGATCAAGTACAGGTGTGCCGGTTTCTTCACCAATCTGGCGCATAGCTCTTATATAGCTGAAATTATTGCCACCGTGGCAGCCGGGAGCGTCCATAATTGTTCCGTCAGCATTGAAAAATGTTCTTGCTGGTGCAGTAACTAATACAGGAGATGCATCATGCTTTCTTGCCATATCAATAAACTGTTTGATGAACCATTTGTAACTGCCCATAGAAGCGTCTTTTGAGTATGGATAGTAAGTGTCATATGGATAAGACTGGTTTATGGCTAGAACACTGTTAAGAACAGCCTGTTTATCAGTTATCGAATCATCGTTATTAAGTGCCTCAATATATTCAGGTGGTATATAATTCTTAGGCATCTTAACTCCTGCTATAACAGGAAATCGACCTGATTCATCTGGTACGCCAAGCGGAGTCTGACGGTTAAACATAGATTTGTAATCCTTTGAATCGTCATCATTATGACAGAACTCTATAAAAAGATAGTCTCCGGACTGAATATGTCTGTCAATCTCTTCAAATCTTCCTTCATTAATAAAAAGTCTTGAACTTCTGCCCCCCTTGGCATAGTTAAATACATTTACATCAGGCTTAAAGAAGCGTGGCAGAAACTGTCCCCAGCCTGCAATAAATTCTTCTTCAGTATAATTCTGTACAATAGAATCTCCAGCAAGATAAATGTTCATACATACCTCCTTGTTTTGCGGAGCAAAATGCGACTGTCCATGCAGGAGCAGAGATATTGCCTCCTTGTTTTGCAAAGCAAAATGCTTTCAATAAGTTAATTATAGCCTTAAATGTTTTGACAAACTACATTTGTTTTGTGAATATACTCATTAAAAACAGATATTTAATGTTTCAGGTGGACAGCATTGCACAGCTTAAAGAAAAGGTGTTATAATACAAGGCAAATATAAGCACGAGGAGATTGATATATATGTACGAATTTACAGAAGACTGTATGATACACATTGATAATATTGATGAAGAACATAGAAAACTGTTCCAGATGCTTAATGAAGCATTTGCACTGGTAAAAGAAACAGATAATGCTGCGTCAATTGCGAAGAATCTTATAGATAATCTTAAGGATTATGCTATTACACATTTTGCTCATGAAGAAGAATACATGAAGAGTATTCATGACCCGGAGCTGCCAATACAGCAGAGAGAACACAAAGCATTTGCAGAAAAGATTAATACATTTAAGTTAGATGAATCTTCACCGGAGGCAGCAACAAATTCTCTTAATGAGCTGCTGCTTTATCTTACCAGATGGCTTTACAGCCACATCTTGAGCAGCGACATGATGATTGGAAAGATGGCACCAGAAACTAATGTTGATGACGCATTTGCATTTACAGACAAATATATAACAGGAATTGAGCTTGTCGATGAGGAGCATAAGCATCTTTTTGATATTATCAGGGACACTAATGATGTAATACACGCAGAGCTGCTTCATGATAAATATGATGAAATAATAAGACTTCTTTCTGAATTGAGAGAGTATACAGAGACACATTTCAGCGATGAGGAGAAGCTGATGGAGAAAATCGGCTATCCTGGACTTGCAACCCAGAAAAGGGCGCATGCGGCATTTGTTGAGAAGCTGGTAAATATTGATTTCAGAGAGCTTGAGGCAATGGATGATAATCAGGAGGAATATCTGATGGACCTTATCGGATTTTTGCTCGGCTGGCTGTCTAATCATATACTTGCTTCTGATATGAAGATTGGGGAATACATAAAGGAACATAAGATAGAAATTCAATAAAAATTAAATAAAAAGTATTGATATTTATGCTATAAAAGCATATAATACAATTGAGAACAGAAATGTTCTTCTTCGTCATTAATGATGAGTCCTGTGACGGTTCTGACAGGACGGTAAAATAAAAAGTGACCGAGCGATGAGTCCTGTGACGGTTCCGACAGGACGGTAAAATAAAAAGTGACCGAATGATGAAGCTAATTACGAGAGGCTGTATAGTCTCTCGTTTCTTTTTACTCAGTCGAGTGGCTATTTCCAGAGGAGACAATTGAATGAATTTACCACAGAATGATTATCAGATTCTTAGGTTGACGGAACATTTTTATAATGCATATCCTGATCCGCCATATAGAGAAGTATTGAAGAAGAACCAGAGAGCATATAATTGCTTATTATTTCAGACTCATTATGACTTTTTTATATGCATTCCATATAGAACAGAAATACATCATCCATATGCTTTTCATTTTTCAAAAACCAAAAGATCTAAAGCACATAAATCGGGATTGGACTATAGTAAAATAATCATTATAACTAAGACAAATTATTTGGATTCTACAGATGCTATCGTTGATAAAGATGAGTATAATGAGACGATGATAAATTTAGAACGAATAAAAAAAGATGCACTTGATTATGTAGAAGAATATATGGAATGTATGAATGGGAAAAGAAAGCTACATAAAAAAATGTTTGATAGAAAATATGGATTTTCAGCATTACAATATTTTCATAAAGAGTTAGGGATAGAAGTCTTGAAACAGACATAAATGGATTTATTATGAATATGGCAGTCTGCTTTTCAGATTGATAAAAAGACACGATATACTATAAAAATATTTACAATGGGGGGAAGTGCTATAATTCTCACGATAATTCTATGTAAGAATTGTACAATATGAGAATGAGGAGAGGATTAAAATGCAGACAAGAAAAATAGCATATGCAGTAATGGGGGCATTGATGATTACATCTGTATTAGCAGGATGTGGAAAGAAGGAGAATACAACAACTGCTGGTAATGAAGGGAACTCACAGGTTAGCCAGACGCAGGAAAGCAGTTCTAAGAGCGAAGAAAAATCAATTAGTCAGAATAATGATTTACTTGAGAATAAAGCGGATATTTTTACAGGATTTACAGCACAAATACCTAAGGGATATTATAAAACTGGAAGTACAGGAAAAATAATATTTAATGCAGCAGATAAAACAGATTTGTATATATCAAGTATGTTGGAAGCAAACAGTACAGAACCGCTCTCAGGTATAAATAAAGAAAAAATATCGGAATACATATCAGAATTATTATGGATTGACGATGGTATTTCTAAACATATTACGGGGTATACAAAAGATGTTCCTGTAATAGTTACCTCCGTTACAGATACAGAAGTTAATGGAATAAAGATGAAGAAATTTGAAGGTAAGCTTACATTAGCAAAGTCAAGCAGTGATACGAATACAACATGGGATTGCTATATATATGGATATGTATTTGAAACTAAGAGAAATACCATAGCATTTTATGGACTTGAGCAGGAGCAGTCACAGCCAGCAGATAAGATTGCTTTAATAAAGAAGAATATGGATGCAATGGTTCAGACAATACAGATTAATAAGTAATCAAGAATAATGAGGGAGGTGCAATAGCTTATGGCAATATTGGGAATATAAAGCCACTATTGCACTGCCCATATTCTCACTTTTCAACAGTGGAAGTAAAGCCACTTATGATGGCACCATTCATGGCAGAAACAACAACGAGTCAGCTATCAGGAACAAAATGGTATACCGTTAAGTATAAGGGAACAGCAGGATATTGATAATAAGTCAATAAATAATAATGGTTAAAGGAGAATAATGAAATGAAAAAGTTAACATGTGCAGTAATGGGAGCATTAATGATTACATCAGTATTAGCAGGATGTGGGAAGAAGGAGAATACAACAACTGCTGGTAATGAAGGAAACTCACAGGTTAGCCAGACGCAGGAAAGTAGTTCTAAGAGCGAAGAAAAATCAATTAGTCAGAGTAATGACCAGTTAGAAAGTCAAATTAGTATATTTAATGGATTTACAGCACAGATTCCTAAAGGATATACATGTACTGGAACAGCTGGGTCGATAATATTTAATTCAAAAGATAAGACAGACCTTTATATATCAGGAATATTTGATGGGAAAAGTACTTTACCTCTTACATCTGTTACAGGGGAGCAAATAGAAAAAAGTGTCTCACAGCTTTTGTGGAGTGACAATGGTATTTCTAAACATATAGGTGGATATACAAAGGATGTTCCTGTGAAAGTTGCTTCAGTAACCGATGTAGATATTAATGGAATAAAGATGAAGAAATTCGAAGGAAAGCTTACATTAGCAAAGTCAAGCAGTGACAAAGATACCACATGGGATTGTTATATATATGGATATGTACTTGAGGCTGGTCCTGAAACCGTTGGTTTCTTCGGCCTTGAGCAGGAACAGTCACAGCCAGCAGATAAGATTGAGCTAATAAAGAAGAATATGGATGCAATGGTAAAGACAATTAAGCTTATTTAATTAAGATAATAAATTGAGAAAAGTACCATCATAATTCATAAAAATGTATATTAATTTCATACAGGGAAAATTCGCACTTGAAAAGTGATATTGACTATGTTATCATTTAACTATATGAATATATCAAAGACTGTGAAAGAGACTTCTTTTCATGGAACCTGACAGGAAAGTGATGCCACCGACTGAAAGCATACGCAGGGAATTGTTAAGAGGAACGCTCTGGAGTTGAATGGTTGAGCAGCTGGGGAACGGCTGGGTAGGTCATTCCGTTACACGCGTTAAGTGCAATGAGATGAAAGGTTTAAGAGCCTTTCAATGCGGGTGGTACCGCGGATAACATAAGTTTATTCGCCCCGGGATGTTTTTTACATCCCGGGGTTTTAGTTTTTTCTGGGATGTAGTTATATTAAACAGAAATCGGACAGAAACAACATTTTTACCTGTCCAGAGAAGAAAGGAGATTGCAATGGCAAACATGTACAGAGATGTTAACTTAAGTGAAGTTAATGAAAGTTACATCGGCAAGGAGTTAAAGGTTGCAGGATGGGTTGAGAACATCCGTGACCACGGAGGAGTTTCGTTTATCGATTTAAGAGATATGTATGGGGTGCTTCAGGTAGTACTTCGTGATACAACATTACTTGATGGTATTCACAAGGAAGAGTGTATCGCTATCGAAGGTATTATGGAGCAGAGAGATGAGGAGACATACAATCCTAAGATTCCTTCAGGAACAATTGAGCTTGAAGCTAAGAAGATAACAATACTTGGACAGGTATACCAGCAGCTTCCATTTGAAGTGCAGACTTCTAAGGAAGTAAGAGAGGATGTACGTCTTAAGTACAGATATCTTGATTTAAGAAACCAGAAGGTTAAGGATAACATGATATTCAGGTCAAAGGTTATCGCATTCCTTCGTCAGAAGATGACAGACATGGGATTCCTTGAAATCCAGACACCTATTCTTTGTGCTTCATCACCAGAGGGTGCAAGAGATTATATCGTACCTTCAAGAAAATATAAGGGCAAATTCTATGCTCTTCCACAGGCACCACAGCAGTATAAGCAGTTACTTATGGTATCTGGTTTTGATAAATATTTCCAGATTGCACCTTGCTTCAGAGATGAGGATGCAAGAGCTGACCGTTCACCAGGAGAATTCTACCAGTTAGATTTCGAGATGAGCTTTGCTACACAGGAAGATGTATTCAGAATTGGTGAAGAGGTTCTTACAGAAACATTTGCAAAATTCGCACCAGAAGGATACGAAGTTACACAGGCACCTTATCCAATCATCAGCTACAAGCAGGCAATGCTTGAGTTTGGTTCAGATAAGCCAGATCTTCGTAATCCACTTAGAATTATTGATCTTTCAGAATTCTTTAACAAATGTACATTCAAGCCTTTCCAGAACAAGACTGTAAGAGCAATCAATGTACATGCAAAGCTTTCAAAGGGACAGCATGAGAAGTTACTTAAGTTCGCTACAGGAATCGGAATGGGCGGACTTGGATACCTTGAGGTTCTTGAAGACGGAAGCTACAAGGGACCAATTGATAAATTTATTCCAGAAGAACTTAAGGGAGAAATCAAAGACCTTGCAGGACTTCAGCCAGGAGATACAATCTTCTTTATCGCTGATAAGGAAGACAGAGCAGCATACTTTGCAGGACAGATCAGAAACGAACTTGGTGAGAGACTTGACCTCATTGAGAAAAATGCATACAGATTCTGTTATGTTAATGACTTTCCAATGTTTGAAAGAGATCCAGAAACTAAGAAGATTGGATTTACACATAATCCATTCTCAATGCCACAGGGTGGACTTGAGGCACTTAATACAAAAGATCCACTTGATATTCTTGCATACCAGTATGATATCGTATGCAACGGTGTAGAGTTATCATCAGGAGCAGTCCGTAACCATGACATGCAGATAATGGTTAAGGCATTTGAAATTGCCGGATATGACGAAGAAGTATTAAAGGCAAAATTTGGAGCATTATACAATGCATTCCAGTTTGGTGCACCACCACACGCAGGTATGGCACCAGGTGTTGACCGTATGATTATGCTCCTTAGAAATGAAGAGAATATCCGTGAGATAATTCCATTCCCAATGAGCGGAACAGCACAGGATTTAATGTGCGGAGCACCAAATGAGGTAACAGAGCAGCAGCTTAGGGAAGTTCATATTAAGGTTAGGGATTAGTGGTAGACGGACGGCTGCGAGGTTTATAAGTTCACCGCAAGGCACGCTTTCGCTGCTTGTCGCTCGCAGCGGACACTAAGTGGATTGTGCAACAGAGGTATGGTAAGCAAGCTTCCCAACCTCTTTCACTCAATCCACTAAGTGCCGGCGGCTCCAAAGCACCTTGCTTGCGAACTTATAAAACCTCGCAGCCTGTTCGTTGCCAACAACCGCTAACTTAACATGACCTCCTCTGATGCAAAGAGGTAGAGACTTCCACTACACTTCGCCACCGGCGACGAGCGCAGCGATGTCGCGTCTCGTTCCGGGGGAGATGTGTGAGCCTGGAGAAATTGGATAAAGCGTGAACAAGACACTTTGGAGCCGCCGGCACTTAGCAAAATCGGCTGGCGGAGTCTGAAAAGCTAGCTTTTCAGACGGAGGTGGCCGATTTCGCTTAGTACCGCTGCGAGCGACAAGTAGCGCAAGCGTGTCTTGTGATGCTTTTATCCAATTTCTCCAGGCGTATATAGCCACAACGAAAGGAGACGCAACATGGCTAATGTAATTAGTGATGAGACAATTGAGTATGTTGGTATCCTTGCCAAGCTTGAACTCTCTGATGAAGAGAAGGAAGCTGCCAAGAAGGATATGGCGAGCATGCTTGATTATATTGACAAGCTTGGTGAGCTTGATACTACAGGGGTAGAACCTATGTCACATGTGTTCCCTGTTAATAATGTAATGAGAGAAGATGTTGTTACTAATGGTGACGGAAGCGAGGCAACTCTTGCTAATGCACCTGAATGTAATGAATCAGGATTTATTGTACCTAAAACTGTTGAATCATAGAAAGGACGCATATGAGTTTATTAGATTATACAGCTGTTGAACTGGCTGCTAAGATTAAAGCGGGTGAGACAACAGCAACAGAGGCTATGGAAGCTGTTATTGCACAGATTGAAAAATCTGAAGATGAGCTTAACTGCTATGTCACATTTGACAAGGAAAAAGCTCTTGCAGCAGCTAAGAAAGCAGATGAGGATATCAAGGCAGGTAAGCTTACAGGACCTTTAGCCGGAGTACCATTTGCAATCAAAGATAATATGTGTACAGAGGGCATGCTTACTACATGCTCATCTAAGATACTTGGTAATTTCGTTCCAACCTACACAGCAGATGCAGTAGTAAGACTTGAAAATGCAGGAGCAGTAATTATCGGAAAGACTAACATGGATGAATTTGCGATGGGCTCTACAACTGAGACAAGTGCATTTGGTGCAACTAAGAATCCACGTAATCCTGAGCATGTACCTGGTGGTTCATCAGGTGGCTCTGCTGCGGCAGTTGCAGCTAATGAGTGTTTTGCAGCACTTGGTTCTGATACAGGTGGTTCAATCAGACAGCCGGCTTCTTACTGTGGTGTTGTAGGTTTAAAGCCAACTTACGGAACTGTTTCACGTTATGGACTTATTGCTTACGGCTCATCATTAGACCAGATTGGACCTTTATGTAAGGATGTAACAGACTGTGCAACTATCATGGAAGCTATCGCAGGCAAGGACGATAAGGACTCAACATCAATTGGAAGAGATGATTATTCATTTACAAAGGCATTAGTTGATGATGTCAAGGGAATGAGAATTGGTATTCCAAGAGATTATTTTGGAGAAGGTCTTGACCCTGAGGTTAAGGAGGCTGTTCTTAATGCTGCCAAAGTTCTTGAGAGCAAGGGCGCAATCGTAGAAGAATTTGATTTAAGCCTTGTAGAGTATGCGATTCCTACTTACTATACAATTGCAGCAGCAGAGGCAAGTTCTAACCTTGAAAGATTCGATGGTGTTAAATATGGTTACAGAACTAAAGAATACGAAGGACTCCACAACATGTACAAAAAGACACGTTCAGAGGGATTTGGTGCAGAGGTTAAGAGAAGAATCATGCTCGGTTCTTTCGTATTAAGTTCAGGATATTATGACGCTTATTATCTTAAGGCATTAAGAGTTAAGGCTCTTATTAAGAAAGCATTTGATGAAGCATTTGCAAAATACGATGTAATTCTTGGACCTGTTGCACCTACAACAGCACCAAAGCTTGGTTCATCACTTTCTGACCCTATTAAGATGTATCTTGGAGATATCTACACTATCTCAGTAAACCTTGCAGGACTTCCGGGACTTTCAGTTCCATGCGGCAAGGACAAGAATGGTCTTCCAATCGGCTTACAGCTCATTGGTGACTGCTTTAAAGAGAATAATCTTATCCGTGCAGGTTACGCTTATGAGCAGGCACGAGGAAGATTTGAATAGGAGGGAGGCATAAGTATGAAAGATTATGAAGTTGTAATCGGACTTGAAGTCCATGTTGAATTAGCTACTAAGACAAAGATTTTCTGCGGATGCTCAACTGAGTTCGGCGGAGCGCCTAACTCACATACTTGCCCTGTGTGTACAGGTATGCCAGGTTCTCTTCCTGTTCTTAATAAGAAGGTTGTAGAATATGCAGCAGCAGTAGGACTTGCAACTAACTGTACAATTACACAGGACTGCAAGTTTGACAGAAAGAATTATTTCTACCCTGATAACCCACAGAATTATCAGATTTCACAGCTTTATCTTCCAATCTGCCGTAACGGTCATGTTGATGTTACATTATCAGATGGAACAGAAAAGACAATAAGAATCCACGAGATTCATATGGAAGAGGATGCAGGAAAGCTTGTTCATGATGAGTGGGAAGGCGTGTCATATGTAGATTATAACCGTTCAGGTGTGCCTCTTATCGAAATTGTTTCTGAACCGGATATGCGTTCAGCAGAAGAAGTTATTGCTTATCTTACTAAGTTAAGAACAACAATCCAGTATCTTGGTGCTTCTGACTGCAAGCTTCAGGAAGGTTCTATGAGAGCAGATGTCAACCTCTCTGTAAGAGAGCGTGGTTCAAGCGAGTTCGGAACAAGAACAGAAACTAAGAACCTCAATTCATTTGCAGCGATTGAAAGAGCAATTAAGGCCGAGACAGCTAGACAGATTGACTTAATCGAAGCAGGCGAGAAGGTTGTACAGGAAACAAGAAGATGGAATGATGACAAGGAATATTCATATGCTATGCGTTCAAAAGAAGATGCGCAGGATTACAGATATTTCCCAGATCCAGACCTTGTTCCAATTCACATCAGTGATGAGTATTTAGCAGAGCTTAAGGCAAAACAGCCAGAGTTCAAGGACGAGAAGAAGGCACGTTATATTGAAGAATTCGGACTTCCTGAATATGATGCAGAGATTCTTACAGATTCTAAGAAGTTCACAGAAATCTTTGAGGAAGCTACAGCAATCTGCAACCAGCCAAAGAAGGTTTCTAACTGGATTATGGGCGAGACAATGCGACTTATGAAGGAAGAATCAGCTAAGACTGGAAGAGAATTCAGAGCTGAAGAATTAACATTTTCACCTGAAAGCCTTGCCAAGATTATTACTCTTGTTGAGAAAAAGGAAATCAACAATGCAGCAGCGAAGGAGATATTTGAGCATGTATTTGCTGAGAATGTTGATGTTGACACATATGTTGAGGAGCACGGTTTAAAGCAGGTTAATGATGAAGGCGCACTCAGAGCAACAGTTGAGAAGGTTATTGCTGATAACCCACAGTCAGTTGCTGATTATAAAGGCGGCAAAAAGCAGGCAATCGGCTATCTTGTCGGACAGACAATGAAGGCAATGCAGGGCAAGGCTAATCCGGGAATGGTAAATGCTTTGTTACAGGAGCTTTTAAAGTAACACATGAACTTAAAACTAAAAGGAGATGTGGAATGAAAAAAGTTAATTTTGATGTAAAACTCCCAGCATTTGTTGACAGAATAGTATATGTTGACAACTATGGTGCAAGACCATACTGCTATACTATTGAAGATGCATCAAGAAATGCTGATGCTATAAACAGGGCTATTAACTATATCTCAGAAAAGGGCGGCGGAACTGTTGTGATTCCTGAGGGAATCTGGTTTACAGCGCCAATCGAGATTAAGAGCGATGTTGAGTTAAGAATTGAGAAGAATGCAATACTTAAATTTTCTAAAGATATTGACCAGTATCCACTTATTATCACTAACTATGAAGGTCAGGAGTGTATAAGAGCCAAGTCTCCTATCACAGCTGAAAATGCTATTAACATCGGTATAACCGGTGGCGGTGTTATTGATGGAAGCGGTGATCTGTGGCGCCCTGTAAAACAGTTTAAGTTGACTGACAGACAGTGGGAAGCTCTTATGAAAAAGAGCCAGTATACAATTGATACTAAAGAGGGCGGCATATGGATGCCGACAGAAAGCTCATTTAAAGGTAATGAGCATAATATCCAGCTTGACGCTGAGAATGCACTTGAGAAAGCAAGCGAATATTATGATTTCTACAGACCAGTAATGGTAAGCCTTCGTCACTGTAAAAGAATTCTTCTTGATGGTGTAACATTTATGAATTCACCGGCATGGAATATACACCCATTTTTCTGTAAGAATCTTACAGTAAGAAATGTTACGGTGAGCAATCCATATTATGCGCAGAACGGTGATGGAATTGATGTTGAATCATGCAAGAAGGTTCATATACATAACTGTACATTTGAAACAGGTGATGATGCAATCTGTTTAAAGTCAGGCAAGAATGCCGTAGCAAGACAGATTGAAGGACCTTGTGAGGATGTATATATCCATGACTGCCTTGTTAATAAGGGACATGGCGGTTTCGTTATCGGAAGTGAGATGAGTCGAGGCATTAAAAATGTACTGGTAGAGAATTGTACTTTTCTTGGAACTGATGTCGGAGTCCGCATTAAGAGTGCACTCGGACGAGGCGGCGTTATCGAGAATATTAATGTAAAGAATATTAATATGGTTGATATTAAGGAACAGGCAATAATTCTTACAATGTCATATGTGCTTAATTTGCTTAACAGAAATGAAGAGATTAACGGAATTGACAAGGATGATATTCCTTATTTTAAGAATGTTAATTTTGAAGGAATTAACTGCCTTGGAGCAAAGGAAGCGGTTGTTATTGAACCGTTAAAGGATATGCCGGAGACAATCGCTGACATACACATTAAGGCTTCATCATTTGTTACAAGTGGTGAGAATCGTGTAGGATGTGATTGTCTTACAAGTGAACAGACAACTTATGAGATATTATAAAGAAATCCCGGCAGCACTGATATATGTGCTGCTGGGATTTATGCGTTGTGTATTAATTTTTCTTTTCTGCTTGGGCAGCTAATAATTGCTCGTATTTAGCCAATGGCTCTCATATTGCATTAGTTGTCAACTTCTTCCTGAATCAATTCCAATGCATATAAGTCAACACTCAGATACTGGTTTTTGTAAAGAATTGCAGGGCATTTTACAATAGACAGTTCTTCAGAAGAGCCATCTTTATATTGTATGTTGAGTACATACTGAACAGAAGAATCATTGTCATCATGAAAAGTAACTGGGTGAGAAGGCGTGAAAGCTAAAGCGTCTGTTAAATCTTTCAGTCTTGCACCTTCAAAAACGCCAGTTTTGCCATTAGATTTGTTGATGACAGTAATGCTGTCAGCGTTGTCTATATTGATTGTTACAAGGCTTCTGTTATATATAGTATCAAGAAAATCTGTGACAAGTGATGCAGACTTTCCGAAAGGATGATAGCTCATTCTGTTAATTGTGACTTTATTGTCAAGCACAATAATGCTGTTAGTACGATTGTCTGTGCTGGTATATAATATTCTGTAAGTCCATCCAGATGCAGGCGCAAATAGCCATGGCATAACAGTTATATCTTCTACTATATCAATTAATTGTGATTTTTCATCAGATGTCAGACGTATTTCGTTTCCTTCTCTTACAATTGAAATATTGCTGTTATCTGATAAGTCAAGCTTAATGTGGCGAGGTCTTAGTAATAATGCAGCTATAATTATTATTAAGATTATAAGAGAAAGAAATGCTGCTTTTTTTGTTTTGTGCATATAAAAACCTCCTTTTTATGTGCATACTGTCATGTTGAACTATTTATTTCCGAACTATAATATAACTATATGTTACTAGAAGTAAATATTGCTGTCAATAATGTGCTAAAATTCCCTAAATATAAGATACCATAAGATGACATACAAGATAAAATTGAAAATCAAAAGATGAAATCTATTAAAAATCCCAATAAATAAGATTAAAAGCTTGCATCAGGATTTAAAATGTGTTTATAATAAATGAAGAAAAATATCATAGAAAAATGTATATTCGACTGGGAGTGAATAGGATGACAAAGTATGTTGAAAATGTAAATGAATATCTGTCAAAAATGAAAATCAAACAAAACTACGTTAGCAAAAAAAGTGGAATAGATACAAAGAAGCTTTCGCGGATTCTGACAGGAAAACAGGATGCAACAGGAAATGATATGATGGCAATTGCGACAGCTCTAGGTAAAAGCGTTGAATTTTTCTGGAATGAAGATATAGCTGTTCCTGATATTGCTTCTTTTGATAATGAACGCATTGCTTTCTATGCTGGTTCTCCAATGGGAAAACAAGAGAAAATGGCAGCGTTACTTTTGAATTTTATGGAGAATATTGATGAGGTTTTAAGTGCTAAGAGTCGTTTTGAGCAGTCTTTATAGGAGTAGGAGATGGATGTTAATCGTTTTAAGAGTATAATTGAATATAGCAGGGTGAATCTTGATGAGATAGAGGTTAAGATAAGAAAATTCTGTGCAGTAATGAATATCAGGTCGGATAGCGATGTAAGAGATGTTTTATTGTTGGTGCGAGAAGTTTTTTTAAGACGAGGTTTTATAGTTTTTGAAATGCCATTTATGGATGATGAAATTGGTGCGTTGTGCTATAAAGGAGATGGATTGGGGTATGTGGTTATTAACTCTTCACTTCCAAGGGTTAATAACAATTTTGCAGTTGCACATGAGATATATCATGTATTTTTTCAGGAAAATGAATTTAAATCTAAAATAGAGTTTGCAAATGAGTATTATTATGAGAGTGAAGATGAACATGCTGCGAATATATTTGCTGGAGCATTACTGATGCCGGAGAACAGCTTCAGGGGGATGTTTGAAAAATTCAGAATTGAATCACGAGGAATATTAGATACTGTCTGTAAACTTATGAATTACTATCAGACACCATATATGGCTACATTAATAAGATGCTGCGAGCTTCAATTAATTGATATGAAGGATATGACAAGCGAGCTGATGTTTGTGAATAAGGATAAAGTATCTCAAAAGTTTGATGAACTCTGGCTGGATAAAAGCATTTTTCAACCGTCATGCAGGGACGATTTTCCGAATGTTGAAAGATTAGTTGGTAGTATTGGAAAAGAATATATTGAGGGGGGATATATTAATCAGAGAACGCTTGATATGGTAATTACAAATATCAGAACCCTTAGTAAGAGGATAAGGGGGAAAGAATAAGAGTGGCAGCGGTCTATTTAGAGAAACCAAAGAATTGGAACGAAATTGAATCAAAAGTCACAACTGAACCGGATAAAATTGCCAGAGCCTTATTATACACATATAAAAAAGTGTTCTTTTATGATACATGTTCGTTTAGAGGGCATTCGAATCTGTTGCCTGATGATGCGGACTATATAATCAGGTATATTAAGCAAGAATGTGGAGTTGTTGTTATTACCAGATGTATATTGATGGAATTGGCATCAGTAAGCGGTGAGTTAAACCTGCAGTACATTGAATTCATAAAAAGAATGGTTGATGTTCATGGTGTTGAAGTTATTGTGATGAATGAGGAAGATTTATTTGAGGTGTTAAGTGAATGCTTTTCTACAGCAGAATGCATTAATAGTTATCTGATGTGGGCTGTAAGAATGCTGGGAGTGCCTACAAGTACTATTGAAATGACTCTGGCAGATAATAATAACTTAAAAAGAAAGTTAAAAGAGGGAAAAGGCTTAAGCACAGGCAATGTATTTGCAGATTTTTTTAAAGCGGTGAGAAACAATAAGACGCAATCAGATAATCTTGGAGAAGAACTGTTGGCTGTTTGCTTACATATTTTGTCACATATTCCTGGCGAATCTAATTACAAATATAACATGATTACCGAAGATAAAGGTGCACGTGCAGTTGTCAGCAATCTGTTTGAAAAAACTAAAACACAGTTTTCTGGCAGAAAAATAGTGATTTATAGTACTCCGAGATTAATTAAAACAATAGTGGAATTAAATCAGATTAGTGATATTGAGAGTATAGCAAGGATTCTTGGAATGGGTAAAATATGTGATGTGAAAATATATGGAACATTACCGAATGAATTTCAGACCACGGAGCATACATTCAATACGGTTGATTTAGCAAGAATAATAGTGATTCCGAATAGAATAGATATAAGATTTTAATGAAAAGGCAGCCACTACTGGCTGCCTTTAGTCCCTTTTATTTTTCACCAGCTTCAATCTCAGCCTCATATTCATCAAAGATATAACCAAGAATCGGTGCCATGCCGACAAACTCACAGCCATAAAGATAATTGTCAGTGCCCTCAATCGGCTGACTTCTTATAATCTTGACAACACTGTAAAGAGTATCTGTTTCAGAGCCAAGATTAAGAGCAGCATTAAAATAAAAGTTGATAGGAAGCATGCTTTTTGATTCAAATGCTATACCACCCTCAGATATATTGATAACCTTGATAGGTGAATCAAGATTCTTAATTTCCATGTTGTCCTGATTAAAAAGAGAAGAAACATTAAGTGTAAGGTCTGCTTTCATTCTTTTAAAACGTCTTTTTTCAATTCCATTAGCCATAATAAATCTCCCATCTTAATATTATTATTCGAGTGAATAGTACACTTCTAAAAACTGACTATATTTATATTTTTAATAATACACTTTAATGAGGTAATGCGCAATGCATTATTGCAAAAGATAAAGTCTATTGATTTTGAATGGACGCTGGTATATAATATTTTTGTTTGTTTTTAAACCGCATAAATACTACGGTTTGATAACTTTTTAACTAATAATTTTATTAAGAAGAAAAGGATGGATGAACTCATGGGAAAATGTGAATTACTCTATGAAGGAAAAGTAAGAGAAGTATATGATTGCGATGACAAGCTTGTTATGGTTGCTACAGACCGTATTTCAGCATTTGATCATATTTTAAAGAATAAGGTTACAGAAAAGGGAGCAATTCTTACACAGATGTCAAAGTTCTGGTTTGATTATACTAAGGATGTTGTTGCTAATCATATGGTTTCAGTTGATGTTAATGACATGCCAGAGTTCTTCCACAAGGATGAATATATTGGAAGAAGCATGCTTTGCAAGAAGCTTACAATGCTTCCTGTTGAGTGTATCGTAAGAGGATATATAACAGGTAGTGGCTGGGCAAGCTACAAGGAGAACGGAACAGTCTGTGGAATTAAGCTTCCAGAAGGACTTCAGGAATCAGAGAAGCTTCCTGAACCAATCTACACACCAAGTACTAAGGCTGAGATTGGTGACCATGATGAGAATATCTCATTTGAGAAGAGTATAGAAGTTCTTGAGAAGCAGTTCCCAGGAAAAGGTCTGGAATACGCTACTAAGATTAAGGATGCAACTATCACTCTTTACAAGAAGTGTGCAGAGTACGCTTTAAGCAAGGGTATTATTATTGCAGATACTAAGTTTGAATTTGGTCTTGATGAGAATGGTGAGGTAGTTATCGGTGATGAGATGCTTACACCAGACAGCTCAAGATTCTGGCCATTAGAAGGATATGAGGCAGGAAAGAGCCAGCCATCATATGACAAGCAGTTTGTAAGAGACTGGTTAAAGGCTAATCCAGACAGTGATTATTTACTTCCAGATGATGTAATCGAGAAGACAGTTGAAAAGTACAAGGAAGCATATAAGCTTCTTACTGGTAAGGATTTTTCCCGCAAATAATCACAGTCAATAAGGAATGGAGAATTATGAATCAGATTGATATTAATGACAGCCACTATGCTGAAGATGAACTTCATGAGGAATGCGGAGTCTTTGGTGTATATGATTTCGATGGCAATGATGTTTCATCTACAATATATTATGGCCTTTTTGCCCTTCAGCACAGAGGACAGGAAAGCTGCGGTATAGCAGTCAGTGATACAGAAGGACCTAAGGGAAAGGTTCTTTCATATAAGGATATGGGACTTGTTAATGAAGTCTTTAATCCTGAAAAGCTTGAAAAGCTTAATGGTAATATAGGTGTCGGACATGTAAGATATTCAACAGCCGGAAGCAGCAGCCGTGAGAATGCACAGCCGCTTGTTCTTAACTATGTTAAGGGAACTCTTGGTATGGCACATAACGGTAATCTTCTTAATGCTGTTGAACTGCGTGAAGAGCTTTCTTATACAGGAGCTATCTTCCAGACAACTATTGATTCAGAGGTTATTGCTTACTTAATCGCAAGAGAAAGACTTAATGTTCCTACTGTTGAGGGAGCTGTGTTAAATGCGATGAAGAAGATTAAGGGTGCTTATTCACTTATTGTAATGAGTCCCAGAAAGCTTATCGGAGCAAGGGATCCATTTGGTTTCAAGCCATTATGTATCGGTAAGAGAGATAATGCATACTTCTTATCATCAGAGACATGTGCACTCGATACTGTAGGTGCAGAGTTTGTAAGAGATGTTGAGCCGGGTGAGGTTGTTACTATCACTAAAGACGGAATCAAGTCTGATAAGTCACTCTGCCAGAACAATACAGCAAGATGTATATTTGAATATATATATTTTGCAAGACCAGACAGCAAGATTGACGGAATGGGCGTATATGAGTCAAGAATTAATGCAGGTAGAATCTTAGCAAAGACTCACCCTGTAGATGCTGATATTGTCGTTGGTGTTCCTGAATCAGGTAATCCGGCAGCACTTGGTTTCTCAATGGAATCAGGAATTCCTTATGGTAATGCATTTATAAAGAATAACTATGTTGGACGAACATTCATCAAACCTAAGCAGGAACAGAGAGAGTCAAGCGTTAAAGTTAAGCTGAATGTACTTAAGGAAGCAGTTGCTGGCAAGAGAGTTGTCATGATTGATGACTCAATTGTACGAGGAACAACAAGTGCAAGAATTGTAAGTCTTCTTAAGGCAGCAGGTGCTAAGGAAGTTCATGTGAGAATCAGTTCACCGGCGTTCCTTCACCCATGTTATTTTGGAACAGATATTCCATCAGAAGACCAGCTTATTGCATCAGGTCATTCTGTAGATGAAATCTGTGAAATTATCGGAGCAGATTCATTAGGCTATCTTGAGGTTGACAAGTTAAGCGAGATGATATGTGGACAGACAGGTTACTGTGATGCTTGCTTTACAGGCAATTATCCAATTGAACCGCCTAAGATTGATATCCGTGGTGAGATGGGCTGATGGATCAATTGTGGCATGCTACCTGGAGAACATCCCTGATGTGGCGGTTGGCTGAGGCTTGCTATAGCCGTGTCGCGGACAGTGGATGCGCCTTGAAAGCATAATATTGCTGAATATGAAGGCGATTTCTGGCTGAATACCTATAAGATTAACATATGTGCTGATTTGGTAGGTGTTTTTTAGCAGAATAATAGAATATATGACACAAGATGCCTACTAAAAGCATGGAATATGTTATTTAGTAGGCATTTTTAGTAAAAATGTAGCACTATTATAATAGTCACAAACGAAATTTACCCACTAAATTGCTGAATATGCGACTATTTATAGGTATCATGACAACAAGCAAAGAAAATCAGGCTAAAGCAAACAGAAATTAACAGTTTCATGTATCATGACAATAAATACAAGAAAAAGGGGAACAGGATGAGTTATTTTCCGTTTTTTAGAGAAATAGAAGGGGAGAAATGCCTTGTTATCGGTGGCGGTAAAGTGGCAGCAAGAAAGATAAGCAGGCTGAAGGAATTTGGCGTGAAGATTAAAGTTGTAGCACCGTCTATAGTTTCTGACATAGAGGCTATGGCGCAGGCTTGCGATAATATAAGTGTTGAAAGAAGAATAATCACACCACAAGATATTGAAAATGCGGACTTTGTTATCGCGGCAGCAGGTGAAGAAGCGGATAAAGAAGCTGCCAGATTGTGCAAAGAAAGAAGTATTCCAGTCAATGTCGTGGATAATCAGGAGTTGTGCGACTTTATATTTCCTTCAATTATCAGGAAAGGTGATATGGTTGCAGGATTTGTTACAGGTGGGAAAAGTCCGCATGTTGCAGCTAAGATAAGAAGAGATTGTGAGATGAATATATCTGATAATATAGAAGATATTCTTGATTATCTTGCCAGAATCAGAAAGCTTGCTAAGGACAGAATAAGTGATGAGAGAAAAAGAGCTGCATATATAAGAGAAGTGTCTGAATTCTGCATGAAAGCAGACAGAGTGTGCAGCAACAAGGAAGAAAATGCATTTTTACAGAAATATCTTGATAACAGGAGTGAGACAGTGCTTCCGGGGGCAGCACTTGTTGGAGCAGGATGCGGTTCATATGAACTCATCACAATTAAAGGCCTAAATGAGATAAGACGGGCAGAGGTTATAGTGTATGATGACCTGATAGATGAACATCTGCTGGAGTTCGCACCGGAAAGCTGTGAACTTATATATGCCGGAAAGAGGAGTGGCAGACATTCCAAGGCGCAGGAGGAGATTAATGAGCTTCTTGTAGAAAAAGCCCTTGAAGGCAGATATATTGTGAGACTAAAAGGTGGTGACCCTTATGTGTTTGGAAGGGGCGGAGAGGAAGCACTTGCGCTCAAAGCACATGGCATACCAGTGCATGAAGTTCCGGGGGTTACATCAGGTATTGGTCTGTGTGGAATGGCAGGAATTCCGGTGACACACAGGGGTGCAAGCCGTGGATTTCATGTGATTACAGGACATACGGCAGATAATCTGCCACCGGAAATTGAGGAAATCAGGTGGAAATCATATGCAAAGCTTGATGAAACATTTGTATTCCTTATGGGATTAAAGAGTATAGACATGATTACGGAAAAGCTGATGAGATATGGAAAGTTGTCAGATACGCCGGTTGCGGTAATTCACGGTGAGAATACAGATGGTACATATGTAAAGCTTGTCGGAACACTTTCGGATATTGCGGAAAAGGTGAAAGAAGTAGACTTCCCATCACCAGCTATTATAGTTGTTGGTGAGGTTGCGTCACTGGAATTGACGGATTAGCAGAAACTTAAGATGCGCTGAAAAGTAGCGCAGGAATAGAGGTTAACATGGATAAAGACAGACTTGACAGACAGATAGAGTTTATAAGAGAGATTGATAAGGAAAAGAGCATTGGCAGACAGACGTATCTGGCGGATGCGTCAAGAAAGGAAGATGACGCTGAGCATGCATGGCATATGGCAATTATGACTGTGCTGTTGTCTGAATATGCCAATGAAAAGATTGATGTGCTCCGCACAATGACAATGCTTCTTATACATGACCTTGTAGAGATAGATGCAGGCGATACATATGCTTACGATGAGAATGCTAAGAAGACACAGCGTGAAAGAGAGTTAAAATGTGCCGACAGAATATTCAGTATTCTTCCAGAAGACCAGGGAAAATATATGCGTGAATTGTGGGAGGAATTCGAGGCACAGGAAACACCAGAGGCAAAGTTTGCAAGAACTATGGATAACTTCCAGCCTGTAATTTTAAATGATGCTTCAAAAGGAAAAAGCTGGGCAGAAAAGGGTGTGCATCTTAGCCAGATATTAAAAAGAAATGCACGAACAGGAGAAGGCTCAGAAGAACTCTGGAAATATTCATATGAGAAACTTATAATGCCTAATGTGAAAAAAGGGAATATTAAAGAGGATTAAAATAGTAAAAATTCGAGTTAAGGGGGTAAAATTTAAAAAAAAATAAAAAAATACCCCCTTAACTTGAAAAAAACATTTCTTTTGCTATAATAAAGATAGAAAATGCAAGAAATGGGGGCGCTTTATGAAGTTATATAAAAGAGAGAATTATCTGAAAAAAATCAGGGGATTCTATCATGATGCTGATATGATAAAAGTATTGACAGGTGTCAGAAGATGCGGAAAATCATCGTTAATGCAGACAATTATTGAAGAATTAAAAGAGTTGGGAATTCCAGAGGGGAATCTTATAAGAATAGACCTCGATTCAAGACAATATAAAGATATAAAAACTCCAAAACAGTTAGAAAGCAAAATAGATGAGTATGCTGATATACACGGATTAAAGTATTTGTTTATAGATGAGATTCAAAATGTTAAAGGCTTTGAAGAGGTAATTAATGCTTTTCGAGGAGAAGGAGATTATTCAATTTTTATTACGGGTTCTAATTCATATCTTTTAAGTGGTGAACTAATAACAAAGCTTACAGGAAGGTATATAGAATTTGAAATGATGCCGCTTTCGTTTGAAGAATATATAGACATGAAGAAATTTTATGGCAAAGAAGTGAGTTATAATCTGACAGATGAATTAGACAGATATCTTATTGAAGGAGGATTCCCTAGAACAATTTTTTATGATAATCCAGACGATAAGAGAACATACATTAAGAGCGTTATAGGAGAAATATTAGAAAAGGATATTAAGCACAGGGTAAAGATTCGCAACGTTTCAGTTTTTGAAAAAGTGCAGACATATCTCATTAACAACTTTGGTTCAACAACTAGTTTGAAGAGTATGCTGAAAGAACTCCATAAATCTGGAATGGATATAAAAAGAGAAACTTTGAACCGTTATATTAATATATTAATGGATGCAAAAATAATATATGAATGTAAAAGGTTTGATTTAAAATCCAAAAAATCTATAAATGGTGAGCAGAAGTATTATTTATCAGATATGGGTTTCTATTTTGCAACAAATACTGATAACAGAATTAATTATGGACCAGCCCTTGAAAATGTTGTTTTTAACTATGCAAAATCAAAGGGGTATGATATCAGTATTGGAAGAATAGGAAAGTTAGAATGTGATTTCATTATGAGAGATAATATGAACAACTATGGTTATGTTCAGGTGACGATGACAACAATGTTAAACAGAGAAACAGAGGATCGAGAGTATGCTCCATTAGAGATGATTAAAGATAACTATCCTAAATATGTGCTTACAAGAAATGATATGATACAAAAAAGAAATGGAATCATTCATGAAAATATACCGCAGTTTATGGCAGCTGGAAAGCTTTTCTAAGGATGCTCCAGCATAACCACAACGCGGAATTCATGCTTTTCCTCCGAGTAAACATAATTGAGCAGACCATTATATTTATCTGCAATACGTTTTACGCTTTTAAGACCATATCCGTGAAAACCAGTGTCCTGCTTTCTGGAATGAAGTTTTCCGTCATGGCCTAAAGGAGATGATTTGCATGAGTTAGCAATGCTTATAAGGTCAGCGTTGCCGCCTCTGATAAGAGAAACATTACAATCTATATATGGTTCATCACATGATAGGGATGCATCAATGGCGTTATCAAGAAGATTGCAGAATATGGAAGTGAAATCCTGTGCGGGAAGATATTCAAGGGTGTTGGCGCGGATGTCTGCCTCAAAGCTTATATCTGAATTACTACATTGTTCGGCATATCTTGAGATAATTACATTCAGTATATCAATTTTGCAATATCTTTTGGATTTTCTTAGTGCATCACTTCCCAGAATGTTATTGATATATCCGGTTATTTCGTCAATATGTTTTCCATCATTCAGCTGGCTGATAGTATTAAGGTGGTTCTTAATATCGTGAATAAGAATGTGCTGTTTCTCATTAACTTCCTGAACATAATTATAATAATGTTCAGTGTCAGTCTCTTTCTGTAATTCAATCTGCAATCTGGCATATTCAACATTTTTTTGGCTGATATCCTGCTGCAGATAGAAAGTCAGGATATTGATTGAGAGCAGCAGAACCAGACATATGAATACAATAACAGAGTCAGAGCCAGACAATTTACCGTTGAGACATATATAGCCAAGAGAAACGGTAATGATAGAGGATATAACAGGTATCAGATACAGCATAAGGGTGCTTTTGCGTATAGAAGCATTATTGACTGTATCTTTAGAGAAAATTCTGGTTACTAACTGTGAAATACATAAATAGACAGATTTGCTTAATATAACAAATGTAAATGCCGAACTATGTATGTTTCCATCACGGAATGCATATATCGTTATGTCAGGAATAGCTGCGGCAATAAGTCCTTCTGATAATGCCATAAGAATTGTCAGGGCAAGGGCATGAAACAGTGCCCAAACCGGTTTTGAATCATAATTAAGCACGATGCAGCACAGATAGACAATGAATGAGCAAAATGCATTGAGTGCCGCATTAGTGAGAATTGCTACAGGTATAAGCAGACTGAACATGCCAATAGTGATTAAAAGAGATAAAAATGTGTTCTTTCGTGAAGTAAATATCCGGTTGCAGTATAGCCATAGAATAATGGCTTCTATAAGATATACAAATAAATAGTACAATATTAAATTCATGAATCCCCCTCTGATTAATAAACTAGCGCAATGTTGTAAGAAATGCCGAATAGGTATTAAAAAAATCATTATACTTGCGCAAGGCAATATCAGCGTAAAGATGATTTTTCATATATATTCTGCTGTTATTATAAGACATAATATAATTCATATTTACTATATAACATCGATGGCTCTGATAAAAGCTCCCAGACGGAAGCATTGATTTAATGCTGGCAAGAGTCTGAGTGGTTGTATATGTATCTGAAACCGTGTAAATAGTAAGATTGCGGCGGTGAGGATTAACCCCCACCATAATGATATCCTTTGCTGATAATATATATGTTGTGCCTTTACATTTTACAATAATCCTGCCGCCAATAGAATTGAATTCAGATATGGCGTCTTCAAGGTTACGCATAAAACGTTTACTTTCAACAGGCTTTGAAATATAACGGAATACATGAAAGCGCATGGCTTCGTCAAGATATTCCGGAAACGAAGTTATAATAATTATTATTGCTGCCGGATAAGATTTAACAAGCGAATTACCAACGGCAATGCCATCTATGCCGGACATCTGGATATCTAAATATACAATATCGGGTTTGATATCTGAAGCCAGAATGTCTTCACCAGAGTGAAATATGTAAATATCAGGTCTTTTCAGTTTATGTTCAATATAATAACTTTCGCACAGAGTTTTAATCTGCTCGCATACCAAATTGTCATCATCACATATAAATATATTCATTATCCAATCTCCATAAAATTAAGCTATTGTTATTATAACTGATGAGAATATTAAAATAAATGTTATTTTAAACATGAAAAGTGTCATTTCACGCAATTGATATTGAATTAATAAAATAGATGTGGTATTAAAGGCTTATATAAAGCGTCGTTTTATTAGTTTGAAACATAGGAGGTATATTTTGAAAAAGAACAAGGCAGAAAAGATAGTAAAGGTATTGGATACGGTTTTAAAACTGGAAGCTAATTCTGCATCATGTGTATTTGCATATGAACCTAAAGCGCCTAAAGAATTAGAAAGATTTAAGAAGACAAAGTAATGGCGTCAGGTAGAAAGTTAATTATTAATTGGCTGATAAAAAGCAAAGCTATTAAAGATGATGAGCGTGAATTATATGAGTATGCACTTTATAGTATAGTTTTGCTTTTATCGCCAGCATTTATTTCTATAGCAATAGGCTGCATTATGGGTATTCCAATTAATGGAGTGCTGATGGTTATACCTTTTTTATTCTTGAGAAAATTCAGTGGGGGATTCCATGCCAAGCATGCATGTACATGTTTTGTGGGTTCATCAATATTAGTTACAGTGTTTTTATGGATTTCGACTAAGATTAATAGTGGCCTATTGTTATACATGGTAACTGCTATTTCGGTTGTGGGATTATGCATATTTTCTCCGATTCAGTCAGATAACAGAATCATAGAAGAAAATGAAAAACATACATATAGAAAGATAGTCATGCGGCAATTAGCAATCTATGTTGTGGTTGCAATAATAGCAGATATAGTTGGAAAAGAAATTGTTACTATTTGTATGTTTTTAGGAATAATAATTACGGCTGTAATGCAGGTGCCATGTGTAATTTATCAAGCAAGAATATGATGAAATATTAGTTGAAATAGCATTTGTATTAAAAGTTTAATTGAATGTGAAAAGGAGATTGCTTTATGATTAAAAAAATAAAAAGAATAGTAATACCTATGATAACTACTGTGTTGATAGCTGGAAGTTGTATGGTAGTATCAGCAGGAACAGAAAGAGATAGTATTACATCAGGAGGGCTTACAATGGAATATAGTGTAACAGCTACTGACCATAGGGCATCGGCAGGAGCGTCTGTTAACACATGCTCAGACCTGTATGTGACAGGAACAGCATATAAACATCTCATAGGAAGAGAACCAGAACCAATGAATTTGGGAAATTCAGCATCACAGTCATATAGTGTTTATGCATATGTTTCGTCAGAATATACATATTTTGAAAAAATAAAGGCAACATTTGGCGCAAATAGTAATGATGATGACGTGGTAAAAGCAGGACTTATGGCTACATATTAAAATTGTCAGGTATAGATTGTTGGAATATACAATCTATACCTGAGTTAGTGGGGAATATGAGAAAAATTAATTTATTTATAGGGATGGTATTAACTACTGTTTTATTAGCTGCCTGTGGGCAGCATAATAAACCGGAATTTAAAGGAGACATATCTGGGGAAAATGATTTGGAGCAGACGCAGTCGTATTTTACTAATGGAATGCATGAAGTAACAAAATGTCCAACGGGATATTATTACATGTCAGAGCAGGAAATGGCAGGGATTAATCTGTTAAAATATTATGATAATGAGGAACAGAAAAGCATAGTTCTATGCAACAAACCACAGTGCGAACATAATTCTAAGGAATGTATGGCATATCTGGATATGTCAGAATATAAGCCCAAAATATATTACTACAATTCTTTCATATATATGATTAGGATGAATGGGGATTTAGAGCAGATCAGTGCTGATGGTTCAGAACGGATTGTATTAGGAAATGTATGCAATTCAGGCAGTTCAGATACAATAAATGTAAGTTTTAATGGGGATACAGCATATATCAGCAAGGAGAATGAGGAAGGAATTAATGGGGATATAAAAGTAGAGATATATGCTTTTAATATCCAGACGAAGGAATCAAAAAGGATATACAGCGAAACATCGTATGGGCTGGGAATAAAATCATTGAACACATATGGTGGAAATACTTATTTTATAAAGATGAATGTATCAAAGGATGATAATGATTTGTATTCGATATCAAGTGACGGATTATATCAGATTCAGGACAATGATGTTAAATGTGTAATTACGGATAACATATATGGATATTGTATAGATTCTAAGATGCATAATCTATATTACAGCAGGCTTGATGATACAGGAATATATATGTATAATACAGATAGTTGTGAGAGCGTAAAGATATTTGAAGACCCTGAAGGAAGTCAGTGTTTTACTCTTACATATGATGGTGAATATATATGGTTAGATGATACAATATATAAAGATGCGGCAAAATACTTTAATAAGCAGAGCCAGACTCTTAATTATACGATATATCAATTGAGTAAGGATGGGGAGCTGATTGCCAGGAGAGTACTTGATGATGATGAGAAAATATTTGCGATAATGCATGGTGACAAGACCAGAATGTTTATGTTTTCATTAAAAAAAGACGCAATAATATATATTGATAAAAGTGACATTGCTAATGGGGATATTAAGGAGTTTAGGTAGATGAAGGAACTGGGGAGGCTGCTTAATAAAAAAACAATTATGATTATGATAGCCGCGGCATTTATATGTGTTGCGGCTGTTGTTGCAAGAGACTTCTCAGATTGCGGAATAGATAATTATAATGTGAAAGTAAGAGAGTATCACTGGCTGGAGGCAGGACATACAGATGATGAAAGAAAACAGCATCTGGACAGCCTGTCTTCAGATGAAAGAAGGATATATAAAAGACTTGCAAAAGAATATGATATCAGAACGGAATATATAGAGGGATATCGTGACAATGTAAATGCGGTTATTTCTAATGCACAGAATATGAAAAAGTTCAGCGTGTTTGGAACAACGGACTCGGTGGCTAATATAGATAAAACAGAAAGAGATTATTCAAGAATTAAGGATGTTAATGTTACGAAAGTCAGCAGCAGGGCAATAGAGCAATATCTTCAGCATGATATATCTATATATGTCATGTTAGCGTTGATGATATATGTTATCTATAACATATACGAGTACAGAGATAATGGGATGTGGCAGCTTACATATACGGCAAAGAATGGACGCATGCGGTTTTCGGCATGTTCAGTGGCTGCGATGTTTATTATAATTGCTGTACAAATGTTTATTATGAATATATGTGCAGCGGGTGGAATGCTGTGCATATATGGAGGAAATAAAATATTAACAGAGCCGGTTCAGTGTCTTACAGGATATAGCAGTTATACACTCCCGGTCAGTGTGATTACTTATCTGTTTATAAGATATTTTATTAATTCAATGATAATTATTACATTATCGCTTATTGTATCTGTGATATTTGCACTGTGCAGAAAAAGAATAAGTTCTGTGGTTATAGTGGGGATTATTGCCGGAATAGAGGCTTATGCATATCAGAATATATCTTTGCAGAGCAGATTCAGAATATTCAGAAAGATTAATATAATAAATATAATGGATGTCAATGCCATGCTTAAAGACTATGAGAATATAGTATATGGTAATATATCAGCAGGCATGGCAGCTATGCTGTGTGTTGTATGTCTGGTAATATCAGTGCTTATGATGAGCATTCTTATAATAATGGGGAAGTATATCAGACCGGGTAAAAAGACAGGTGTAATAGATAAGATTATTGAAAAAATCAGACATGGCATACAGAAACTTCTGGGACAGCTTCCACATTTGTGTAAGGAAATATATAAGCTGCTGATAACAGGAAAAGGCTGGCTCGTAATTGCAGTGGTAGTGTTTATCACAATATTTATATGTAATAGCCAGAAAGTAATTTATTCAGATGATGAAAAGAAAAAAGATGAATATTATCAGGAATATGGAGGAAAAGATTACAGCGGATTTACAGAAATTATAGAATTAAGGAAAGCAGAAGTTAAAGAAGCTGCGGAAAAACTTGAAGAAGCGCAGGAACAATTTGAAAAAGGTGAGATAGATGAAAATACTGTAAGTAAATATGTATATAATTATATGGACTCAACAAGACTTCTTGACAGCATGAACGAATATATGGAACAGATTAATTATGTGGAAGAAGTAAATGCACAGTACGGAATAGAAGCATACGTTATGTCACAGAGAGGATACAATCAGATATTAGGAGATAATGCGAAGATAAGAAAGCTTATTATATACATAATACTTGGCTTTGGAATAGTGCTTATTGCTGAATCTGAAAATGCTTTAGAGTATAAAAGCGGAATGAACATGCTGCTTGGCTCATCAGCAAGGGGAAGAATATGGGGAAAGGCAGTCAAATCAGGTGCGGTATGTATAATAGCAGCAATTATAGCTGTAATTGTGAATATAACAGAAATGTCAGTTATGTCTCATACATATGGAATGCCATATATAGATGCACCGCTTATAAGTCTGTCTTTTATGAAAGTTGGGAAAATGCTGAGATACATAACGATAAAACAGTATATGATTATGCAGCTTGGGGTATATATCTTATATTCTTTACTGGTATCGATAGAAACTATGGCTGTATCAAGATATATATTTAAAAAGAATTCTAACAGGGAGGTTCCGCTGCTGATAGTGCTTAATACAATAGTGCTGTTTATTATTATATGAAAGAGGGGGATATGTATGCATTTTAATAAAATGATAATTGCAGGCCTGCTGGTGTGCTGCAGCTTAACGGCAGTGGCATGTGGTAAGAATAGAGAAAATACATCAGTTGTTACATCAGAGTACAATGCGGCTAATGTAAAAGACTATGAAGAAGATGGCGTGAAATACAGAGAAGAAACAGGAGCAAAGCAGACGATTATATATCCGTTAATGGAACACGACTGTGCCGATATGGAACAGGCTGCAGTCTGCTCCATAAATGGAAAGCAGAGTGAGACAGATGTTAGAGATAAAGATACATCATATATAATTATCAGCAGTTTTAAATGGCCTGTACTTTATAATGATGATGATGTAGAAAAAATTGTATACAAAACATACAATGCCAGGGTGCGGCTGGGAATAGAAGATGATTTGTCAAATGAATACCAGAATAAAAAGAAGCTGAAGATGGATAAGGCTGACATAACAGCAGGTGAACAGGAACAACTGAAAATGATTCTTTGTCTTGAACTGAAATCAACAAATGATTCATGGTATATGAACAAGCAGTCGCCAGAATCTGAAAGACAGGCAAAAAATGAAGTGCTGAATTCTGTTTTAGTTGAGGCAGAGATATCTTATAAAGATGGGACAAGTCATACAGACTACTACAAACTAGAAACAATTGAAAATGGTAATTCGGTAAACATATTTAAATTAAGTGAATAATCAGCAGACGGAAATTCAGCAGATGGAAAAGTGTGGTAGAATTGCAAACACAAGCCTGCTATGATATACTTAACTTGTATGCGGTCTGGATGATGGCATACTTAGAATTGATATATGAAAGGCGGATACGAGATGAACGACAGATATCAGACACCACTTGCAGAAAGATACGCAAGCAAGGAAATGCAGTACATTTTCTCTCCTGACATGAAGTTTAAGACATGGAGAAGACTCTGGATTGCATTAGCAGAGACAGAGCATGAACTTGGACTTCCTATTACACAGGAGCAGATTGATGAGCTGAAGGCTCACAAGGATGATATTAACTATGAGGATGCCAAGAGACGAGAGAAAGAAGTAAGACATGATGTTATGTCACATGTATATGCTTACGGACTTCAGTGCCCTAAGGCTAAAGGTATCATACATCTTGGAGCAACTTCATGCTATGTTGGTGATAACACTGATATCATCATCATGACAGAAGGCTTAAAGCTTGTTCGTAAGAAGCTTGTTAACGTTATTGATGAGCTTTCTAAGTTCGCAGATAAATATAAGGCACAGCCTACACTGGCTTTCACACATTTTCAGCCAGCACAGCCAACTACAGTTGGTAAGAGAGCTACATTATGGCTCAACGAATTAGTTATGGATCTTGAAGATCTTGACTATGTACTTTCTACAATGAAGCTTTTAGGCTGTAAGGGTACAACAGGTACACAGGCTTCCTTCCTTGAACTTTTCAATGGAGATCAGGATAAGATCCGCCAGATTGACGGAAAGATTGCAGAAAAGATGGGATTTGACGCATGTGTTCCAGTTTCAGGACAGACATATTCAAGAAAAGTTGATACAAGAGTGCTTAATGTACTTGCAGGAATTGCTGCGAGCGCACATAAGTTCTCTAATGATATCAGATTATTACAGCACCTTAAGGAAGTTGAAGAACCATTTGAAAAATCACAGATTGGTTCATCAGCTATGGCTTACAAGCGTAACCCTATGAGAAGTGAGCGTATGGCTTCACTTGCTGATTTCGTTATAAGTGATGCACTTAACCCGGCAATTGTCTCATCAACACAGTGGTTTGAGAGAACACTTGATGATTCAGCTAACAAGAGAATGTCAGTTCCAGAAGGATTCCTTGCTGTTGATGGAATTCTTGATCTCTACTTGAATGTTGTTGATGGTCTTGTTGTATATGACAAGGTTATCATCAAGCATATGATGGCAGAGCTTCCATTCATGGCAACAGAGAACATTATGATGGATGCTGTTAAGGCAGGCGGAGACAGACAGGAACTCCATGAGAAGATAAGAGAGCTTTCTATGATAGCAGGAAAGAGAGTTAAGCAGGAAGGCCTTGATAATAACCTTCTTGAGCTTATTGCAGCAGAGCCAATGTTTGGTGTTACTCTTGAGGAGTTACAGTCAAAGCTTGATCCTATGAAGTATGTTGGCCGTTCTAAGGAACAGGTTGACGAGTATCTTGCTAATGTTATCAAGCCTATTCTTGATTCTAATAAGGAAGAGCTTGGCATGAAGGCAGAGATTAATGTTTAATTAATAATTTGGAGGTGTTATAACATGAAGGTTGTATTAGTTAATGGCAGCAGAAGAGATGCAGGCTGTACATATACAGCACTTTCTGTCGTTGCTAAGGAATTAGAGGCACAGGGAATTGATACTGAGATAGTTGCAGTTGGCAGCAGAGTTGTTAAGGGCGAGCTTGACGCAGTTGTCAAGGAAGTTGGCGCTAAGATAACTGATGCAGACGGACTTATTGTTGGTTCACCTGTTTATTATGCTTCTCCAACAGGAGAGATATTAATGTTTCTCGACAGATTATTTGGTGCATATGGTAACGAGCTTCGTTATAAATGTGGTTCTTCAATTGCATCTGCCCGCCGTGGCGGAACAACATCAACAGTTGATGTGTTGAATAAGTATTTCCAGATTAATCAGATGCCGGTTGTATCATCTAACTACTGGAATATTGTACATGGCAATACACCTGATGAGGTTGTTAAGGACGAAGAAGGTATGCAGACAATGAGACTTTTAGGTCAGAATTTTGCATGGCTTGTTAAGTCAGTAGATGCAGCGAAGAAGGCTGGAATTGAGCTTCCACAGGGTGAGAATAAGATAAAGACTAACTATATCAGATAATTTATAATTCTTCATAAATATTTAATGTCATAAGAGGCGTGCTGTATATATAATTATGTATATATAGCACGCCTCTTTTGCGCGGGCAGCGATGAGAGAAGAGATGGATATTTAAGGAGTATTGTCGTGAAGTCTTACAATAGGAGAAAACTTATGAAGAGAATAATTTTTGTGACATTGATACTGCTTGTGGTGCTTATTGCCGCAATCGTAGCATGCGCCCTGATAAGTTACCACAAGCAGCCAGAGCTTACTGCTGATGAGATTAAACAGCTTGATGAACAGGGCATATGGAAAGAGAGAACAAGTGCCGAGCGTGCACGCATTATCGAGGATAATGATGAGGCACTTAAGGAGAGAATAAGAATGATAAGCAACGCGAAGGAAGAAGTTATTCTCTCTACATTTGACTTCAGGTCAGATGACAGCGGAAAGCTGATGCTTGGAGCACTTATTGATGCTGCAGACAGAGGTGTATCGGTCAATGTTATAGTTGACGGGGTATCCGGTTTTACCAAGATGAAGGGCAATCCTGATTTTAAGGCACTTGCGTCATCAGACAATGTGAATGTGAAGATATATAATAAGGTCAATCCTTTTAAGCCGTGGCAGTCAATGGGAAGGCTTCATGACAAATATGTCATAGCCGACAGGACTAATTATATACTTGGTGGAAGAAATACATTTAACTATTTTCTGGGAGCATATCCGGGACATAAGAATTACGACAGAGATGTGCTTGTGTACTGCGAAAGTCCTGATGAAACCAGCTCTGTGAATGATGTTCTTGCTTATTATGAGAGTGTCTGGAACTATAAGGAGAGCAAGGCATTTTTAAAGAATAACAAATGTGCAGGTAATAAAAAGGTCAAGGCGGCAAGGAAAGAACTGCTTGATAATTACAACATTTATTATGCAGATAACAAAGATTACCTGACTGACACTGATTATACAGATGAAACAGTTGAAGTCAGCAATATAGCACTTCTTAGCAATCCGATAGAATGTGGCGCGAAAAAACCGGTAGTGTGGTATCAGCTTACTAAGCTCATGGAGCAGGCGGATTCGCAGGTTAAGATACATACGCCTTATATTATCTGCAATGAGTATATGTATGACGGATTAAAGAAGGTATGCGATTCTGTTGAAAATGTGTCACTGATGACTAATTCGGTAGGCAATAATGGCAATCCATTTGGATCAGCAGATTATTATGCGCATAAGGATAAGGTGCTTGGCACAGGGCTTGAAGTGTGGGAATATGAAGGCGGATATTCATACCACGGAAAGTCGGTTCTTATTGATGATGATATATCAGTGGTTGGTTCATTTAATATTGATATGAGAAGTGCTTATCTTGATACCGAACTTATGCTGGTTATTGACAGCCCGGAGATTAATGAACAGCTTGGCGGTGCCATGCAGATGTATGAGCATAGTGCAAGAAAGGCTAATGCTGATGGCACATACGATAATCCATATAATGTGCAGCCTGTGGAGCTTACTCCTAAGAGAGAACGCAGAATGAAGCTGATTAAGAATTTCCTGTTGTGGACGAGGTATCTGTTCTAGATATCTGTTCTGGATCGGATATATTCTGGATGTGTAAATTACATGGCATGAGCAGGGCGTCAGGTTGATGAAGGCAGCAGGCTGATGAGGCTGTTGGGCTGATGAGGTTGACAGGCTGATGTGGCCGTCGGGCTGATGAGATTGGCAGGCCGATGTGGCTGTCAGTCTGCTGTGATTGTCAGTCTCTGTCGGGAAGACCTACGAAAGTGGTATTAATTGTAACTTGAGTAGGTTTTTAAAATGAAGTTTTTGATTGTAAGCAAATGAAAAGCCCACTAATTAATAAAAAAGAGTGATTTTAGTAGGCTTTTTTACTGCAAATGATGCGGTATTATAAAATAAAGGCGGGCAAAAAACCTACTCAAAAGAGCTATATTAGCGATTGAGTAGGTCATCGGGCTGGAATAACAGTGCCCATGCAGGTTAAATGACCTACGAAATTATACGTTTGATAGGTTTGAGTAGGTTTTTCTTGTGGTGAATGCCTGTAGCAGTCTGGAAAGCTCATCTCAGATTTAATGGCTAAGAAAAAGTTTGAAAAAACTTTTGAAAAAAGTCAAAAAAGTGCTTGACATATATCAAGTTTTAATATTATAATAGCAGAGCAGTTTGCGAGAGAAATCAAGCGAATTGTTCTGAATGTGGGGTCTTAGCTCAGCTGGGAGAGCATCTGCCTTACAAGCAGAGGGTCACAGGTTCGAGCCCTGTAGGCCCCATTTCTTTTTAAGACATTCAGTAAATATTATGGCGAGATAGCTCAGTTGGCTAGAGCACACGGTTCATACCCGTGGTGTCGTGGGTTCAAATCCCTCTCTCGCTACTATCTAAAGTGGAGGCAGTTGATGCTTCCACTTTTTTTGCGCGAGTAGCGATGAGTGAAGCCATACAAAGTTTACAGCCGTGCTTGCACGGACTGGGAACTTTGCATGGCTTTACGAGGAGCACCGCGACAACGACAGAACGAAGTTCTGGAGTATGAGCTGCTCGCGCAACCCGCGGCGATGAGCCAGCTCACACAGGAGGGGAATAATGACACATTTGCAGGAAGAACTGTTTAAGTTACAGGATATGGTGTACAGGAATTTTCACAGCAGCCTTATGCCGGGGGTAGATAAAGAGGCTGTTATAGGAGTAAGGATTCCGGTTTTAAGAGCATTTGCAAAGAAATTCTCTAAGACGGAGGAGGCGGAACAGTTTATGACGGTGTTGCCACATAAGTATTATGAAGAAAATAATCTTCATATGATGCTGATTGCACAGATTAAGGATTATGGTAAATGTATTAGTGAAACCGAGAAGTTTCTTCCATATATTGATAACTGGGCAACCTGTGATTCACCGCTTCCAAAATGTTTTGATAAGAATAAAGAAGATGTTCTTGAGCGGGCGAAGAACTGGATTGCAACAGATGCCACATATGTTAAGAGATATGGGATGGGTGTAATGATGCGCCTGTTTCTTGATGAAGATTTTAAAGAAGAATATATACAGCTTGTTGCAAGCGTAAAGTCAGAAGAGTACTATGTAAATATGATGATTGCGTGGTATATGGCGACGGCGCTTGCAAAGCAGTGGGATGCGGCGATTCCTTATATACAGGAGCGCAGGCTTTCTGAATGGGTACACAGAAAGTCAATCCAGAAGGCTGTAGAGAGTTATCGTATTACGCCGGAACAGAAGGAATATTTAAAGGGTTTAAGATAAGGTTATGAAATCAAATGAAATAGATATGACGACAGGTTCCCTGCCGAAGAAAATATTAATGTATTCAGTGCCGCTTATGCTGTCAAATGTGCTTCAGGTCATGTTCAACCTGTGCGATGTGGCGGTAGTTGGTAAATTTGTGGGACCGCTGGCACTTGGTGCGGTAGGTTCAACGAGTATAATTATCACATTGACAACCGGTATCCTGCTAGGACTTGCAGGAGGTGTCAACGCTGTAGTCGCGCTGTTTGTAGGGGCTAAGAATAGTGCAAATGTAAAGAGGGCAGTCCACACTTCAATTGTAATATGCATGATTGCGGGACTGCTGCTGCTTTTGTCAGGACTGTTCCTTTCAAGACCGGTGCTGAATCTTATAGGAACTAAGAAAGAACTGATAGATGGCGCAGTTATATATCTTACAATATATCTTCTTGGTTCACCGGCTCTTGCCATGTATAATTATGGTAATGCCGTGTTAAGTGCAGTTGGAGATACTAAAAGACCGCTTATGTATCTTATTACAGCGGGGATAATTAATGTAATACTTAATCTGTTCTTTGTAATAGTGTGTAAGCTTGGGGTTGTCGGTGTTGCACTGGCAAGTATAATATCACAGTATATATCAGCATTTCTGATACTTAAATTCCTGTTTGGCTGTGGCAAGGATTATGGGCTTTATATGAGAAATATAGGAATAGATTCACATATAGCAGCGAGAGTGTTAAAGATTGGCTTGCCTGCAGCAGTACAGTATTCACTTTTTGCAGTTGCCAATCTCTATATACAGTCAGCAGTCAATTCATTTGACCATGTAGTTGTTGAGGGCAATTCGGCTGCGGCTAATGCTGATAATATTGTGTATGATATGATGGCGGCATTCTATACTGCATGTACAAGCTTTATAGCGCAGAATCTGGGAGCAAGAAAGCGTGACAGGATTAGGAAAGCATATCTTGTTACACAGATGTATTCATTTATTATAGGAGCAGTGCTTGGCGCATTGCTTGTAGTTTTCAGGACACAGTTTCTTAGCCTGTTCACAAGTGATCCGGATGTATTGCATTATGGCTCAATAAGACTTGGAATAATGGGATGCTCTTATTTTATATCCGCATTTATGGATAATGCGGCAGCGGGAGCAAGAGGACTTGGCAGAAGCGTTATACCTACAATAATAGTTATAATGGGCTCTGTTGTATTCAGAATCATATGGGTGTGTACAATATTCGCAAGTATACATACACTGATGTCACTCTATCTTGTGTATGCGAGTGCGTGGGCATTTACATCTATTATAGGAACGGCATATTTTATAATAATATTCAGAAAGACTTTGAGATAATCACATACATTTTACAAAAACTTTACGAACGTGAGATTATGCATTTTACATAACATTGATAACATACCCTCTGCAAGCAGATGCAGAGGGTTTTCTTTTTGAGACGACTCACATATCATTCGGTCAGGAAACTGATTCAAGCCCCTACGAAAATCTTCTGTTAATGCTTGCAAATAAAAAAGAGGAAGGTAACGAAAGTTATGAGAAAAGGAATTAAAAAGTTACTTACAGTTGCATTAACAGCAACATTAGGTCTTGCAACATTAGCAGGCTGTGGTTCATCAAGTGCAGATGGTGGCTCAGCAAACGGAGGCACAACTAAGGAACTTTCAGGAAAGATTCAGTTAGCAGGAAGTACATCAATGGAAAAGATGTGTGGCGCTCTCATGGAAGCATTTATGGAAGAATATCCTAATGTAACAGTAACAACAGAATATACAGGTTCAGGCGCAGGTATTGAGTCAGTAACATCCGGAGCAGTTGATATCGGTAACGCTTCAAGAGCTTTATCTGATAAAGAAAAGTCAGCAGGTATTGAGGAGAACATCGTAGCAATTGATGGTATTGCAATGATTACTGATAAGAACAACAAAGTTACTAATGTAACAAAGCAGCAGCTCACAGATATCTACACAGGTAAGATTACTAACTGGAAGGATCTCGGCGGTTCAGACGAAGCTATCGTAGTAATCGGCAGAGAGGCAGCTTCTGGTACAAGAGGAGCATTTGAGGAACTTCTTGAAGTTAAGAATAAATGTGCATATGCACAGGAACTTGACAGTACAGGTGCTGTACTTGCCAAGGTAGCAGCAACTCCAGGTGCAATCGGATATGTTTCATTAGATGTAGTTGATAAGACAGTTGCAGCATTAAAGCTTGATGGTGTAGATGCAACAGAGGATAACATTAAGGCTGGTAAGTATACACTTTCAAGACCATTTGTAATGGCTACTAAGGGTTCTGTTTCATCACAGAGTGAGCTTGTTCAGACATGGTTCAACTTCGTAAAGTCTGACGTAGGCAAGAAGGTTATCAAGGGTGTAGGCTTAATCCTCCCAGAGTAAGCCGGAAAATATAGATTCTGAATGGAGAGATTGACATGGATGAGGTTATAAATGTTGGTATGAACAAAATAAATAAAACACCAGAAGCTGTTAAGGCAACGGCAAATGGTTCGTTAAAAGGCAATAAAAAGTCAAAGCATGCAAGTGAAAGCGTGGCGCGGTTTATATTCCTTATATGTGCGGTAGTAGCTATCCTGGCAGTCTGCTCCATTACCATCTATATGTTTATAAAAGGAACAGAGAGTCTTAAAAGTGTCGGAATAGCAGACTTGCTCTTTAAAACAGTATGGGCGCCAACTGCTACACCGCCTGCATATGGAATTGTATACATAATTCTTTCATCAATTACAGGAACAACACTTGCGATTCTTCTCGGAGTTCCAATTGGATTATTAACAGCAGTATTTTTAACAGAGATAGCAGGGAAAAAACTTGCAGCAGTAGTTCAGCCGGCAGTTGAACTGCTTGCAGCAATTCCTTCTGTTATATACGGACTTCTCGGATTAATGTTATTAAACCCCCTCCTTTATAAATTAGAAAAGTATGTATTCGCGAATTCCACAACACATCAGTACACAGGAGGAGCCAACCTCCTGGCTGCAGTGCTGGTGCTTGCAATTATGATACTTCCAACAGTTATCAATATGAGCGCGTCAGCAATCAGGGCAGTTCCAATGAATTTAAGAGCAACATCGCTTGCTCTTGGTGCAACTAAGATACAGACAATATTCAAGGTTGTAGTTCCGGCAGCCAAGTCAGGAATTATAACAGGTATCGTATTAGGTATAGGAAGAGCCTTAGGTGAGGCAATGGCTATTAATCTGGTGGCCGGTGGTTCAGTAAATCTTCCGCTTCCGTTTAACTCAGTCAGATTTCTTACAACACAGATTGTAAGTGAGATGAGTTACGCAGATGGAGTACACAGACAGGTTCTTTTCACAGTAGGACTTGTTCTTTACATTTTCATAATGATTATTAACCTGATAATTACATTTATGCAGAAGAAAGGGGAGAAAGCAAATGGATAATCTTAAAGCTAAGAAAAGGCATCCGGAAGAGATTGCAGTATACTCAGCGATATATGTGTGTGCAGCATTTTCAGTTCTCCTGCTTTTAGGAATTATTGTATATGTGTTTGCTAAGGGCGCAAGACGCGTAAACTGGGCATTTCTTACAGGTGTTACATCAATTCTTCATGGAACTGTGGGAATTGCCGGTAATATTCTGAACACATTGATAATAATATTACTTACTATGATAATTACAACGCCAATCGGTGTAGGTGCTGCGATTTATTTAAATGAGTACGCCAAGCCGGGAAAGCTTGTTACAGTTATAATATTTGCAACAGAGACACTTGCAGGAATTCCATCAATTATATTTGGTCTGTTTGGTATGCTTTTCTTCGGACAGTTATGTCACATGGGATATTCACTTCTGACAGGTTCTCTTACACTTACATTAATGGTGCTTCCGCTTGTTACAAGAAACACACAGGAAGCGTTAAAGACTGTACCTGACAGCTTCAGAACAGGAGCGGTAGGTTTAGGCGCAGGTAAATGGTACACAATCAGAACAATTCTTCTTCCGTCAGCAATGCCTGGAATTGTAACAGGAGTAATCCTTGCAATAGGAAGAATTATTGGTGAATCAGCAGCATTGCTTTTTACAGCAGGAAGTGCACATCTTCTTCCAAAGACTTTCGATGCATTTCTTGAGAAAATATTTCATTCGGGCGGAACACTTACAATCCAGCTTTATTTAAGCGCAAGCAAGGGTGAATTTGAGGTGGCATTCGGCATAGCGGTTGTACTTCTTGTAATTGTACTTCTTATTAATTTTGGTACAAAGAGGCTCGCTAAGAAGCTCGAAAAGCACTAATTGGGAGGAATATATGAGTAATAAGATTAAAGTTAAAGTTGAAAATCTGAACCTGTATTACGGTGAAAATCATGCCCTTAAGGATGTGAACATGGATATACAGGAAAATGCGGTGACAGCATTTATTGGACCATCTGGCTGTGGTAAATCAACATTTTTAAAGACATTAAACCGTATGAACGACTTGGTTGACGGTGTAAGAATAGATGGCAAGGTGCTTCTTGACGGAGAGGATATATATGAGCCGGGAGTTGATACAACTATTCTCCGTAAAAAGGTAGGTATGGTATTCCAGCAGCCTAATCCTTTCCCGATGAGCATATACGATAATATTGCTTATGGCCCAAGAGTTCACGGAATAAGAGATAAGAAAAGACTTGACCAGATAGTTGAGGAGAGTCTTCGGGGCGCAGCTATATTTGATGAGGTTAAGGATAGATTGAAAAAATCGGCCATGGGACTTTCAGGTGGACAGCAGCAAAGAATCTGTATCGCAAGAGCTCTTGCAGTACAGCCTGAAGTTCTTCTTATGGATGAGCCGACATCAGCTCTTGACCCTATATCAACATCAAAGATAGAGGACCTTATGGAAGACTTAAAGAAGAAATATACAGTTATTGTGGTAACACATAATATGCAGCAGGCAACAAGAGTTTCGGATCAGACAGCATTTTTCCTTGTAGGAGAAATGGTTGAGTTTGGAGATACTAAGCAGATATTCTCTTATCCTCAGGATAAGAGAACAGAAGATTATATCACAGGAAGGTTTGGATGATGAGAAGTAAATTTGACGAACAGCTTGACAGACTTAATAAAGAAATGATGAAGATGGGCTCTGCAATTGAAGATTCTATACGAAAGGCAGTTGATGCCCTTGTAAAACAGGACGCAGAGCTTGCTAAAAAGGTTATGCTTCAGGACGAGGAGATTGACAGGGAACAGAAGACTATTGAGAGCATCTGCTTTAATCTTCTTATCCAGCAGCAGCCGGTTGCTAAGGATTTAAGAACAATTACAGCAGCTTTAAAGATGGTTACTGATATGGAAAGAATTGGTGACCAGGCAGCAGATATCGGCGAGATAACTATTAAACTTGCCAACCAGCCATACATAAAGAAGTTAGAGCACATCAACCAGATGGCTTCTGAGACAATGCTTATGTTAATCAGAAGTATTGAAGCTTATGTTGAGAAGGACATGGACAAGGCAAGAAAAGTTATAGCATATGATGATGTGGTAGATGACCTTTTTGAAAAGGTAAGAGATGACCTTATTGCAATGATACAGGCAGATTCAGCCAATGGTGAGCAGGCTGCAGATCTTCTTATGGTTGCCAAGTATTTTGAGAGAATAGGAGACCATGCAACTAACATTGCAGAATGGGTAATATTTGCTCTTGATACGAAGGGAGGTTTCGATGAAAATGCTTCTGAACATTTGTAAAAATACTCATTTAGCTGAAAAGAAATATGAATATCTGTTTCTTCTTCTTAACACACTTGCATGGTGTGCAATCGGCTTCGTAGTGTGGGCAGTTGTAAGCATATTTGCATTCAGGGGAATGGAATGGATGTTTACATTCGTAGGATACTTCGGTCTTATCCCCGGCTTTATCGGAGGGGTTGTTGAGGCATGGAGGAATGAGAGGTAATAAGTGATGGATAAAACTGTTAGATTTGATGTAGTATCAAATTTAACGGTTTTATTTAATTGTTGAAAAAAATAAAAATATACTTGACCTTTTGCAAATTGAGGATTACAATAACTACGAATAAAAAGAAGAAAGGTGAAAATGAAATATGCGAAAAAGTAAATTTTTGAACTGTGTGATAGTTGCTTGTTTGGGAATAATTGTTGCCGGCAGCACTAAATATGTAAGTCAGAAAATGTGTTATGCAGAGGCTGACATTTATGATGGGAATTATCATGACATAGCCTTTGATTATGATAATGATAATGATATATTTGAAGAGACAGATTTATATACAGAGGAAAGAGAAAAGAGAAATACAACTTCTGCATATATATATAATAATAATTCGGCTGCAAGAATACCGGCAATTAGAGTTAAAGCAGGAGATTATACAGATTGTACATATGGTTCATACCAGAGTTGTGAAGTTGGTGAAGCAAAGTACTTATTGAATACAGTATATGAAGACGGATATAGAAGTGCTAGATTGTGGCTTGATCCAGGAAATGGACACCATATTTGTGTTCATTTTTTGTGGAGTCCAGATAGTATTTAGGATAAATGTGGCAATATGAAAAAGTATATATATAAATTTTTCAAAGTGTGCATACCTTTATTATTACTAGTGTTGATCACAGTATTTTTAATTAAAAAAGTTAATGGCGGTAATGTTTTTTTAAAAAAAATAGCATCACATGAAACATACGATACTGAAGAAGATGCGTTTGATTTGAGAAAAGAACAATGGAACACAGATAATAACGAAAGCTTTAATACTATCAGTGAATTTTCAGCGGTTATCTTCATGAAAACTTATGAGGTAAAGTCATTTACTGTTATTGGTAAGAATATACCAGATGAACTTCAGAATGTTAATCAGCTTAACTGGGAAGAGTATAGAAGAAATGGCGGTGTTCTTACAGGAGATTATTCTATAGTAAAGTTAATATATACGGTTACCGATCCTATATGTGAACGCGAATTTATGGGTAATTGTATTACAATTATTAATCAGGAATTAAGCAGAACTAAAAAAGAACCGCTGGCAATGTTTCCGTATGTATATGATACGCTAAACCCAAAGCATTTTCATTACCAGTTGGAACAAAACGTTACACAGGAATTTACGAATTATTATGTAGTCCCAGATGAATGGCTTGAAGAAGCTAACAAGCAGCAAACCTGTATATTCATCAATCCTAATGGACTCTCTTATGATGAAGATACAAGAGCTCTTGGTGTGACAGATGCCATGTTTTTTAAAATTCCAATTAGTAGCTTTGAACAAGAACAGGGAGACTGATAATGTTAATATATGAGTTGAAAAAAGCATTGAAATCACCAGGCTTTAAGTTGGCTTTGATTATATCAATTATAATTGTAATGATGGATTATGTTGTCAATGTAATGCCATTATTGATATCTAATCATGAATTGCTAATGGAACGCAGCAATATATATGAGGTGCTTCCATTTAACAGTTATGAAAAATGGATTGGTGGAAGAGAAACAAGCATTTCTGTTGCTTTTTTTATATTAGTACCGTTGATTGCTTCCATGCCATATGGAGATTCATATTTTAAGGATATGAATAATGGGTTGGGGAATTATATTCTGGTGAAGTGTGATAGCAGGAAGTATGTAAATGCTAAATACATAGCAACTTTTCTATCAGGAGCTATAGCAGTTGGAATACCTATGATATGCAGTTATCTAATATGTTCGATGACTATGTCTACATATGCACCGTTTCCAGACGATGGGATGAATATGATGATGCCCAAATCAAGTATGAGTTACATATATTACAAATATCCGTTATTATATCTTATAATATCTATACTTATGGTTATGGTATATGCAGGATGTATGGCAACAGTGGCAATGTGTGTTACTATATATACCAACAGAATATATATGGTTGAGATATTTCCTATGTTATTATCGGTGGCTATTATATCGTTTGGGGAGATAATTGAAAATAATGCAATCATGCCAATTAATTTCATTAACCCATCTTATTCATATCCGAGGCTGGTATATTATTTCATAACCGTAGGGATAATAATGTTATTTACTTATATTAATGTAAGAGTATTCAGAAATGGTAAGTATGATAAATAAAAAATATATTAAATATTTAGTCATAATGTTTGGCATGCTTGTAGCAGCATTGGCTTTTTCTATATTAGAAATATTATATCTGGCAGAAAAAGATGGTAATCCTGCAAGAATAATCAGTATGCTGGATTATCTTGTTAACGCACAGAATGCAATTGTAACAGGAATTAACTTTTATATATTTGCAGTAATTATTGCATTGGGAACAATATTGCTTACAGACAATGATTATAGTTATAATACTATTATTAAATATGGAAGAAATAAATTGTATTATAGACAGATAGCTAAGATTATATTAATGGCATTATTTTTTTCAAGCAGCTTCTTTTTAATTAATTTAGTGATATCAAAAGGAAAAAGTAGTGTGTTTTATAATTGGACCGAAATTAACAGCTATTTGTTTTATACTAAAAAATACCTTGTGGACATTAATCCTTATTTATTATTGATTTTAATATGGTTACAGGATTTTGTATATATAGTATCAGCAGAACTGTTATATCTGGTATTAAAGTGGATTTTTTTGCGTGGAAAAGAATCTGTTATAATTGTTGTGTGGTTAATATTTCTCGTTGTTGAAAGACTAACAGGGAGAATTATACCTGTTGTTAATGCAGCTACATTGCATATGGATATTGTTGCACAGATGTTTTTTATTGCTGTTTTATTAATTGGTATGAAGCTGTTGTTATTAAAAAGAGTAATAAATAAAAGAGATTTCTGATGATGGGAGAAATTATGCTTGAACAGTTAAGATATGATATGATTACGGGACTTTTTCATCATAAAAAGAGAGCATTACTGGTGATTATAAGTGTTCTTTTGACATATGTATTTATGTGTTTCTCCTATCGTGGATTAATTAATACAGCTGATTTTATTAAGTTATTATTCAGTGGTATGTCTTATATTACTGATGAAAAGAGATTTGTGATTCCTAATGGTATATGGCTTGCAATTAATTTAGTGCTTGCATTTCATATAGGAATGATTGTTAATGACGATCTTGGATCATATGGGAAGTTACGGCTTATGAAAGTTGGAAGCAGGATTAAATGGTGGATGGCTAAAGTCGTTTTAGTATCTGCAAGTGTGGTAGCTTATTATATGTTAATATTAGCTGCAGCATGTTCCACAGCAATTATTTCATTAATATGCAGAACAGTTGTTGTAAATGTGTCTATAATTCAGAATATAACAGTACCGGAATGTATGAAAGCAATCGCTATGTTGGTAAGTGTTTCAATTATGATAAGTATTGTTCAGGCAGTGATAACACTTATTGATTATAAGATAGGGATAGTGTGTGTTGGTTTGTTTATGGCATATACAATGTATGATAGAACGCATGCATTCATTGGAAATTACTTGATGCTTATGAGATATTATCAGGGAATCAATAATTATATTGTCAATGTTAGTATAGTCTATGGAGTAATTATAATGGCAAGTATAGTTGGTATTATAATTGTGAAAAAATGTGCAATATATATATGGAGATGAATATGAGTGAGATTATTATAAAAAATGTATCAAAGCGATTCAATAAACAGCTTGTTCTAGACAATATCAATATGGAACTTACATCAGGACATATATATGGAATTGCTGGAATTAATGGTTCGGGAAAGACAGTTCTCATGAAATGTATATGTGGTCTTATAATGCCAACAATGGGAAGTGTACATGTTGATGGTAAACAGATTGGGAAAGATATTGATTTTCCGGATAGTATAGGTGCACTCATAGAAACACCAGGTTTTATTGAATATTACAATGCATTGGATAATATGCTTAGTCTTGCATCTATAAAAAAAATAACAACAAAAGATGAAATTATAGCTTTGTTGGAAAAAGTAGGATTAGATCCGAATGAAAAAAAGAAAGTGAAAAAATACTCGTTGGGAATGAGACAAAAACTTGGAATTGCAATGGCATTATTGGATAATCCTGACATTATCATATTAGATGAGCCATTTAATGCTCTTGATAAAAAAAGTGTTTTGAATGTAAGAAATATTATACTTGCCTTAAAGGCAGATAATAAACTTGTTATTTTATCAAGTCATGATGGAGCGCTTCTTGAAGAGGTGACGGATAAGGTATATGAAATAGAGGAAGGTAAGATAGTTGAGTAAAGAAACTAATAAAAAGCATATAATAGTTGCAGCTTTTATTGTAATGGTAATCATAGCTTTTTATATATCAGCTGTAATGTATCAAACACATAAGTATCCAGCTCCAACTCTTGAAAGTGTAAATATTGATACGGATATTATTTGTGGTGAATATGTGTATAAAGCTACTGAAGCTGGATTTGTAAGTGACGAAAATGTAGGAAAATTGTGGCAGGAAGAAATAGAAGAATTTGGAGATGTTCGTGTGGTTTATGTAAAACTGATGTATGAAAGGATAGTTGAAAAGACGGATGCGTCAAGAATTACTCAATTAGGGGACTATACATTAGTTACTGATACATATAATCAGGCACCAGATTTAGTGAGATATATGAATTTTAATTCAATAGAAGAGCAAAGCAAGTCAACGGATAGTGTAGGAGACAGTAAAGAAATCTGTATAGTATTCACAATTCCTAAGGTACAGTTTACAGAAAAGCAATGGGAAAAGATGAAAATAGAAGATTTTAAATTGCATATATCAAGATATCCTGTTATTAAAGAAATAAAACTATAATTAGATTGTTATTAAAAGAAATTGGCGTAGAATATAAGCGGAGGTGATGTTATGAAGCGAGTATGCTTATATTCTATGCATTTTGGTTTATGTGTGTTATGTATCTGCACGATGGCTCTGGTTCTTAGTGGCTGCTCTGGCAGGAATGAGAAGCAGACAGGTGTGGCTGATAGAATGTCAGGTGAATCTGAAAAAAGAGGTTATAATCCAGAGATGGCCTTTGATTATGATGAACATGAGGATATAGAGGTTGATGATAACTATGTTTCAAGTCTGTGTTCGGAGGCTGTAAGAGAACTTGAAGTTATGTTTGGCCCGGCAGAATTCTACATAAGGGCAGAGAATAGTGGAGAGGACAGCTACACACTTAATATCATGTATAATGGTAAAGCCGCAGAATTTGACGATGACGAATTACAACAGATATATGCATACATAGGGCAGGAATATAAAGAAGTAAAACTCACAGGCATCAATATACAGAGTTGGTAGTTGAATAATTATCAGTGATATGTTATATTAATCGAGGCGTTGAATTGGGGACACCACTTTTCAAGACCAGCAGGTATGAAGCAAAGAGAGTTGATGATAATCGGCTTACAGTATTCATACAGGCGAACATACAACAGGCGTCGGTAATAATAGATTTCCGGCGTATTCATATTGTGAATTTTAGAGGCAGAGCCAGCTGGAAAGCGGCTCTGCCTTTTTGCGCGAGTAGCGATGAGAGAAGACATGGAAATTTCACAGTCGTGCTTGCACGAACTGTGAAATTTATATGGGCTCTCGAGGAGCACCGCGACAACGACAGAACGAGGTTCTGGAGTGTGAGCTACTCGCGCAAAAAGGCGAAGAGAAGCCATGTAAGCTGAAATGTGCTTGCACAGATTCAAACGCAAAGAATGGCGGAGAGAAGGAAAGGAGGCACAATGGTACAGATTAATGGAGAACAACAGGATGTTGCACTAGTTGCAGGAAAGACACTTCTTGCTTATGTAACAGAAGCTGGGTATGACCCGGTAGGTATTGTAATTGAGAAGAATATGGAAATAATTCATAGGGAAGATTTTGATAAAGTAAGTATTGAAGACGGAGACGTGATTGAAATATTGCACTTTGTCGGTGGCGGTCAGTTCTGACATAAAGGAACGAGTAAGAGAGTCAGATTGGACTTTAAAGCGGAGTGAGGCACGGATGAAGTCCAAAAAGGAAGTCAAAGTGCGCCGGATTGGACGTTGAAGCGGTGAGAAGGCACGATGAAGTCCAAAAGGTAAGCCAAGTCATGCGAGATTGGACTTTAAAGCGGAGTGAGGCACGGATGAAGTCCAAAAAGGAAGCCAAAAGAGCGGAGGATTGGACGTTAAAGCAGTGGGAAAGCATGATGAAGTCCAAAAAGGAAG
>ERZ791744.145-NODE-145-length-84494-cov-5.762444_pt1 | contig 84494 bp, 97 predicted proteins | sample MGYA00510039_ERZ791744 | MGnify/ENA primary metagenome ERZ791744 (study PRJEB30046, sample SAMN00791969) | human gut metagenome | study: EMG produced TPA metagenomics assembly of the A metagenome-wide association study of gut microbiota in type 2... | reverse complement strand
CTTCTGCCGACAATACTTGGCTGGAGACGGCCCGGAAAGATAGGTAGCGCCAACACTCCTCCTTAGCTCAGTCGGTAGAGCACGCGGCTGTTAACCGCGGTGTCGTTGGTTCGAGTCCAACAGGGGGAGCCAAGAGTGCCGCCACTCTGGTGGCGGCACTCTTTCATTTTTTAAAATTAGGGATAGACAATCACTTGGGCCTTTAGCTCAGTTGGTTAGAGCGGCCGGCTCATAACCGGTTGGTCCTGGGTTCGAGTCCCCGAAGGCCCACCACATAGGGGTATAGCTCAGTTGGTAGAGCAGCGGTCTCCAAAACCGCGTGTCGAGAGTTCGAGTCTTTCTGCCCCTGCCATAAAAAAATACTTTACAAGTCCGTTTGTAAATGTTATAATAAATCTGTTCTTTGATTAGAACGCCTTAGTAAATGGCCAGGTAGTTCAGCTGGTTAGAACGCCGGCCTGTCACGCCGGAGGTCGAGGGTTCGAACCCCTTCCTGGTCGCCATTTGCTGCTGTAGCTCAGTAGGTAGAGCGCATCCTTGGTAAGGATGAGGTCGGCAGTTCGAATCTGCCCAGCAGCTCCAACATTAACCGCTTAAATCGCTTGATTTGAGCGGTTTTTGCTTTATGTTTGCAATTTTTCAAGCCATTTGTATTTTGAGGGGATTTTCCCAATTCCGAAAAACCCATACAAAAACCCATACCGACAAGGAAAAGCCGCCCTTTCGAGCGGCTTTTGTCTTAGCGGGGGCCTAATTTGGCGATTCTATTTTCCTTCATTTTCTCTGCAACCGCTAACATTAAATCTTGCTGATATGGCGTCATTTTCAGGATGGTTTCTTTTAGCTTCTTGCGTATAAGGTCACTTTCATTTTTTCTCATGTTTTTTCTCCGCCCAAAAATCAAATATACGGGATTCGCCAGGGACAACAAAGCAACTGAGAACAAAAAATAGGATGGCTGCCGCTCCGCTTTCAAGTGTTCCGCAGATTAGATATACAACGAAAAGAATGATCGCATTTGTTGCGATAACACAAAAGGCCATTGCAGCAAATCCTAAGACGTCTTTTAGGTATGCTTTCATGCGGACACCTCCTTACCTGTCAGAAGTTTCGCCTCCGCTTCCTGCTCCGCTAACATTTCCTTAATCCTCGCGAGGACAAGTCCTGCTCGCTCCTCGTCGAGTGATAGGATTATACCGTAGGCGTGGATGCGTTCCATCATTTCACGCTCTGCCTTTGTCATCGCTCATGGCCTCCTTTCTCCCGGCCTCTGCGCCCAGACAATAGGCCACGTTTAGGGTTGTCCAGCGTCCGGCGTTGGTGTGCCGTTTCAAAATTTGCTCCTGATCCTTGAACGAGATAAAACGGCCCTTCAATGCCTTTTTCACACGCTTTTCCCACGCCGTGGATGCTTTGGGGGCCTCTGGCTCCACTCCGTACTGGTGGACGATTGCCAGCACTTCCCCATGAACTTCCACGCCGTTAGCCGGATACTCCCCGCTACAATCGTAATCGTCCATGTAATAGGTCTTTATCTTGTTCCCGTGCCGATACAGACGCACAAAACGCCTCTTTTCATCGTCAGGAAGGCTCACAAGGCACACACGCCCGTTAATATCATCCGGGGTTTTGCCCAGTATCACAATGTCGTTAGGGGAGGCCCACGCAAAGGACGGCCCGGCCGCTCCCACGGCGGAAAAGTTTGCCGCATGGGTCAGCATCTCACCGAATTTCATAATTGCACTGTTTTTGCTCATTGTTATTTCCTCCTTGCTTTTCTGTGCGGGAGGCGGTACAATGGCAGTACCGGCCTCCCTGTGGTGGTTGGTGGTGGCTCCGTGTCCTCTTGCTTTGGTCGGCTGGGACATGGGGCCTTTCTCATGCGATGCAGAACCGGCGGGCCGTGGTGGTCTTGGTGAACTGCTGCGCCAGATCGGGGAGCGCCTTCTTCAATGCGTTGGTGTCGATGCGGGAGGAAGTCACGGCCTTATAGGTCACTTTCCAATCCGTGCCGCTGATGGTGTCCACGCCCTCCGCGTCCATGTGCGCCTTGATGCTGTCCGTGATGCTCTCAATCTCTCCGGCGAGTTCGTCCGCCATGCGGCGCAGCTCGCGCAGCTCCTTGATCTTGCTGTCCATTTCGTTGATGCTCATTGTTTTATCCTCCTTAATTTGCGGGTGAGATCGGCGGCTGGTGGCTCTGAGTATCTATCCCTTTGGGAATTTCTATCAAGCTTCTCCGTTCCAGCTCTTACGGTGTCGCGTTGGCTATCGACCTTCGCTCGATATCTTGTCCCTTGCATGGTCTTAGTATAGTATATAGCAAGCATATATTCAATAGACGGATACACCAAATATATAGCAAGCATATTGTGCAATATGTATATAGCATGCATATATAGCGATGTGATATAATACTCTGTGTTAGGAGGTGGCGCATGGGCGATAAGTACACAGATGCGCAGAAAAAAGCATCAATTAAATATTTAAAAGAAAAAACAGACAGCATACAGATCCGAGTGCCAAAGGGAACGAAGGATAGATGGCGTGTTGCCGCCACAGAACGTGGAAAATCACTTAATCAATTTATTGCTGAGGCCGTTGAAAAAGAAATTACGGAATAGCACAGAAAGCCCACAGGAACGCTCCTGTGGGCTTTACTATGTACTAAGATAGAATAATACTTCTCGCGCCCAGGTGCTTTAGGGCGCCGCCTGCCGCTGTACTTCGGGCAGGACTTTGCAAAGGCTCAATGGGAAGACGATCCTGTGCCCTCTCGCTTTTAGATAATTGCTGCACCGGCAGCGCGCGCCTCATTTCGCATGATGGGCACCATCTGACGAACTAACGTCTTTCCGTCAAGCTGTGCGGTAAAGTCAATGACGATTGGACGCATCTCATCGCCAGCGTTGCGGTTTGCAGCCTTTGCAATGCGTCCAGCCATAGACGTCGTATAATCAACTTTCACCGTGTCAAAGTCAAGGCTATTCTTGATGCGGTCTGTGACCCCATCTACACTGTTCATCAGCGACGGAATACCGTTTTCAAATCCGTCAGCCATGCCCTGCATAACATACTTGGCGACACCGTTCGACCATTTCGACGGGCTGTGCTCATCAAAGCCGTTCTTGCCGGTAAACCAACTCTTGATCCTATCCACAACACCGGAAACCTTGCTTTTGAGCCATGCGACCTTGTCTGCGATGCCATCCCACAAACCCATGAGTAAGTTTCTTCCGACATCTTTCATCTGCTTCGGAATGTTGCGGAACCAGTCAAGCGCCGTCTGCGCCGCATTCGGGATAGTCTCCGTAAAAAACGTTTTGATTGCAGCCACCGCGCCGGAAATGGTTTCTTTGATTTTCTCCCATGCGGAGATGACCGCATTTCGGAAATCCTCATTTGTATTCCATAGGACAACGATCGCGGCGACCAATGCACCAACAACCGCAATAACCGCTCCAATGGGGTTTGCAGTCAAGGCTGCATTCAAAGCTATCTGCCCTTTTGTCATTGCCGCCTGTGCAAGCTGTGCCAGCGTCATTTTCCCTGTAAGTAACGCAACGATCGTTTCTCCAACGGTCATCGTCCCGTTTAATGCGGCCTGTGCGAGTGTCGTATTATTCAGCCCCATAGTCAGGAGCGAAATGGCGACCTGTGCATTTTGAAAGCCCTGGACAAGATGTTGAATCGCCATTCCCGCCTTGAGCGAGGCAAAAGCGCCGGCAGCGACCCCGACAACAGGGATGATCTGATTGAGCGTTTCCATCAAAGTCTTGCAAGCGTCTACAGCGGAATCAAACCCCGTCGTAATGACATTTGCCACTTTCTCCCAATCCACTTTTGCCGTAAAATTCTGCACTGCCGCCGTTGCGCTTTGCAGCATCGGCGTTACAGAATCCAGAATAGGCTCACCGAATGCGGCTTTTAGCTGTCTCCACGATTCTTTCAGGTTGCCGAGAACGTTTTCCCACCCGTCAGCCTCGCGTGAAGCTTGCCCCAGTGCGCCGGATAGTTTTTGCGAATCTTCCACCATTTTCAGAAGCGTTTCCTGCTTCTGGATTTCGGAAAGCTCATTATACTTTTGCCCGAAAAGCTCCATAGCGGCCGCGTTTCGTGTGGTCTCCGTGGCCGAAAGTCCGAGGGCTGCGTCGTTGGCGAAGTTACCTTTCAAAAAGGACTGCAACGTTTCTGTAGCCTGCTCAACACTGGTATCATAATAGGCCGCGCTGTCTGCCGCCGCTTTCAATGCGCGCTCCATCAGATTCATGCTTTCGGTCGCATCACCGCCGGAAGAGCGAGCAAACGCATAAATTTTGCTGCCGAGTGTGTTCAAGCGCGTCTGCAAGATGCCGGATTCATCAGCTACGCGCCCAATTGCCTTTGTAGCGGTGTCCTGCATATCACCGAAGGTCTGTTCAAACGCGCTTGCCTCTGCCCTCACCTCAGCGGCGGTATCTACACCGACCGCGGTTAACGCTGTTCCGACTGTGGTAACAACTGCGCCAATTTTTGAAGCCGTCTTTATCACAGAGCCGACGTTGTTTTTGACCTTTTCGAACGAGGACGTTATTTTATTTAGGCCGCTGTCAACACCGCTGTCATCAACCGTGATTTTGACGGCAAGGTCAAGTAAATTCATTTTGTCATCTCCTTTCCGAAGATATAGCCTTTGTTGTATGCCTCCTGCGCAAAGAGCGTCGCGGCATATACCAGCGTCCCGGACTGCGCCGCTTCCGGGAAGGGCGGGGCCTGCCGCTCTTTTCCAGCAGCCCCGTCTTCATAGCCCATTCCAAACGCAATAACAAAGTTTTTGTTCATCGCTTTTAAGTATTTCCGCATCCAGACATTGCATTTCGCTCTGTGCGTCATATCATCACCTCTTTTCAAGCTGGATCCCAACAGAGACCATAATTGCGCCAAAGAACGCACCGACAGCAAATGTCACCGCGCCGCAGATCATCAAGCCCATGTAAGCCCCCCCCTTAAAAGTTTTCGATGATCTCGCCGGAAAGCTGCTCCCACCATTCGCCCATGCTAAGCGTTACGCCGGGAGTAGTGCGCCGGTTGCCGCTGCCGCCGCGCCCGCTGCAATAGTTGGCGGCGGTCATCATGCTGTCCCACGCTTTCAAGGTCTTCCCCGTGCCTTTGGCGCAATCCTGCGCGAGAACGGTTAAAGCAACCTTGTCTTTTCGGTCGTCGGCGCTGTCGGCGGCTTCCTTTGCATAATAACCGATCAGCTTTAGCATGGTCGGGTTTCCGTCGTATCTGTCTGCAAAGCCGAAATAATCATCCACCGTCAGAACGCCGGTTTTCATCAGCTCCACGGCGTTGCTGTCAATGGCGGAAGGATCAGCAAGATTGCTTGTCTGTACTTCCTTTTCCAATGCGCGGCGGAGGTCTGCGGCCTTTGCGTCAAACTCTGCCCAGATGCGCGCCGCTTCCGTTCTCATCTTGTTTTCTGCCTCTTGGAGCTGAAGCGTGGAAATCTGCCTTTTCAGCGCGTCTTGGCCTGCGTCCTGCATGGCCTTTCGGGTCTGCTCTACTGCGTTATACGCGGCGGCGTATTCGTCCCGTGCCGCCTTGAAAGCGGCGTCAAGGTCTTTTGCAAAGTGGTTGTATTTAGTAGACATTGGTATCCTCCGTTCCTGTGATTTCTCTGAAAACTGCGTAATACTCGCGGTTTTTACTGTCTCGGTTGCTTGCGTTTGCGCCCTCGCTGTTTCTTGCGATAAGCTCACGATTTTCACCCATGAATTGCTCAATCTCGCGGATAGCGTTGATGTTAGTCAAATCGCGGATCATTCGCTCGATTTTCAGAACTCGCGCCATATCCTGTTTGCTTCCTGTGAACGATCTTAAATAACTCATTTCTTTTTCCTTCCTGCTGCAAAGATGGTGCAGCGCCCGTCTTTAGCACGGGGCTATAAAGTCCTCCACGGCGGCTGTGTTGGTCATGCTATCCCGGCGCTGCTTCTCTGCCATTTCAAGGGTCGCTATGCGCTGTTCCAGCTTGTCCCGTGTTATCATTGCCGCATTTCCTCCAACGCTGCAAGGCGCTCTGCAAGGTCGTGCTGATCGGTCAAACGCACGGCGTAATCAAGGGCGATTTTCGCGGCGTTTACTCTGGCGGCGGGGTTTATTTCCTCGTCGGTCATAACCGTTTCGAGAGTGCTTAATGCGGGCATTAAAAGCGCCTGCGCTTGTCTGGTAGCATCTTCAATCACTCCGGCGAATGCTTCGCGGTATCGCTGGCAAAATTCCGGGTCTTCAAAATAAGTCCGCATGGTTCGCTCTGCAATTCCTGCCGCTGCTGCCGCTTCTTTCTTGCTTCGAGAAGTCAGAAGAGCCGCAAGCAGCTTTTCTTTATTCGGGGTCATTCCCTGCCTCCTTTCCGCTTTCTGCCGTTTTCTGCCGTTGGTATAAGCTGATCCAGTCCGCAAGCGTCATGCAGACAAGCCACGGGGCGCGGTTTTTCCTCCAAAAGATAGCCGGTAAACCGTCCTTAAATTTGCCGCTGTCACGCTGCGCCTGCTCGATCCACTCATAAAGGGCTTGCTTTTCGCAGCGCTTACACTCAGCGTGTATTCCGTCAAGCCCTGTTAGATCGGGTGTGCTGCCATAGCTCACGGCCTCGCCCGGCTGCACGGGGTAGCCGTAGCCTTGCAATAGGCGGCACAATTCCAGCTCCCCGGCGCGGCCTTTGCTTTGTGATTTTCTTCCGCTCGTTGAGTATCACCTGCTTTCTATAAAATGGTAGTGTCCCTGCGTCCCTGTAGGAGGGACACCATATATTTTTAATAGGGGAGAGGGACGAAGCTATTCTCCCACGATACCGTCCCTCATAGAGGGACGCAGGGACGGTGTTTTATAACAGATTTATTACTCGAATGCCTCTTGCGCCGTTCGATTTCACGCCCATCTGAACGCCAATACCATAACTTGAAAACAATTCTTCACGACGGGGAACGAGTTGCTTTCTGACTTCTTCGCCGGGGTTGTCCACAAAACTCCCATAAGCTGCCTTAATAAGCGTATCGTAAGAAAAGGTCTTCCCTTCTTGCTGACGCTCGGGCGAATGTTCGATGATCCACGAACAAATCGGATTGCCGCGCAAGTCCGGCTTGGTTTCGATGACCTCTTGCCACTCCCCGAACCGCTCATCAAAAACGAGGCTCATTTCGCCGCCCTTCGCGTCGCGCGGAGTGAATTCCATAGAAGCTTTACCATCAAAACGCTTTCCGTCTGCAACAAGATTGATAACGCAGTCGCAGGAACCGGAAATACCCATTGTTCCGCTCAGGCGCTCGAAGGAATCGAGAGCGAGCCCAGCACCCTTTTTATCATGATGAACGAACAGTAGCGCGATATTCTCTTCAAGTGCCATGCGCTGCACAGGTTCCAGCAGCATAATATCTGCATCGTAAGCGTTCGCGCCGGGGGCTTTATAGCTGCCGCGCGCTCGGCTGTAGGTATCGACAATGATGAGGCGGATTGAGGGCCGCGCCCTGTGGAGCTGCCGTAGCTTGTTCACGAGCCCATCGGCAAGGCGCTCCGTGATGCTGTTGGTAACAAACACGTTTGACGGAATTTGCGTGGACATCTTCGCTGAGCGAAAGGAAATGCGGCTCTTACTACCTTCTAAGTCGAGATAAGCAACATCGCATTTCGTGGTAGAGTGTCCAAGAAAGGGGGTGCCGGTCGCAACTGCGGACGCCATCTGTAGCGCCATGAATGATTTGCGAATCTTCGGCGCACCAGATAAAAAGGTCATTCCGCACGGGATCATGCCGTCAATGATGAACTCGGGCGGGCGGCGTTCTTCCTCGGTTAGGTCAGGGACGCTGTAAAAGCCGAATTCCTCAAAGATGTCAGTTGGTGGGGCCGGTGTCCATTCCGGCGTTTTAGTTGCGAGCTCCGCTATCGCCTCACAGGCTTTTTCACCACCAAGATGAGCGATAAGATCGGAAATATCTCCATGTTCCGGAATCTCCGGCCAGACGGTTGAGAGGTCGCAAAGCTGGACATGATCGGCGACACCATGCAGCGCGGCGGCGGTCTCCTCGGCGTAAGCCTTACCAACGGCGTCGTTGTCGGGGAAGATGAGCACGGTGCGGCCTTGTAACTGCTCAGTGTATTCTTTCCGCCACTTGCCGGGGCCTGCACCATCTGCGCCGCTGGCGGCATCAAAGCCCAAACGATGGAGGTTGTCGGCATCCTTCTCACCCTCGGCGATGAACACGACATTACTAAGCGAACCGGCCACATAGAGGGAGTGCGGAACGCCCTGACGGTTGTAGATCCAGCCGCCTTTTCCGTCCGGCCGACGCCATGAAAAGGACTTGTCCGATTTCCGTAGCTTCTGAACGCCATTGGGATATTCGTACACGGCCACGATCTGCGGGCGCTCGGTGGGCTTTGCTTCTGCATCGTAAAAGAGATCACGAGGCTTAATGCCAACACGGGCGATGATGTCGCGTGTATCACAACCCGCTTGGCATTTGAGCACCACGCCCTTTTCGCCTCGACCGATGGAGAGACTTTGCTTGCGGTCATCATGGCACGGGCAGCGGGCCATATATTGACCGTCGCCGCAGCGCTTCACGCCCTCAAAGTGCTGTAGAACTTCCAGAATGTCCGTTTGCCTCACCTCGCAATTTCTCTAAAAGTGCCGGTACGTCGACGTAGTATGTCGGGCCGCTTTTGATGTGCGGAACAGTGCCATTTTTGCAGCCATTCCGTAGAAAATATTGGCTCAGGCCAGTTGATTTGCAGGCTTCTGGTATCTTTTGATATGGTGTCATTATTGCGCCCCCTCGATGATCTCTGCGACGCTGACACCGAGACCGGCTGCCAGCTTACCGGCTGTGCGAGGCTCGCACGTCCCGCGCCGGATGATAGTGCTGATATTCTGCCGAGATACCCCGCATCTTTCAGCAAGGGCGGCTTTTGTCATGTCACGCTCGGCCAGAATTGATTCAATACGAATCGCGTTGATGGTCATTACATTCACCTCCTAAAGTATCCAAATCGTCTACCATAACTTGATTATATCCGAAATGGACACATATGTCAATACCGAAATGAAAAATTGTTGACAAAATGGATACAGTGGGGTATAGTCCTATTAGGAGGAATAAACTTATGCAAGGAACGAACATAAAAGCGGTGAGACTGAAACGAGGGATGTCTCAACAAGAATTAGCGGACGCGATTGGCGTTACAAAATCCACCATTAGCAAATATGAAAAGGGACAAAGAGAGCCTAAATATAATGTATTAAGGGGAATAGCTGCGGCTTTAGGGGTCGATTGGACCGACCTCGTTCCCGCAGATGAACAATGCGAGATCATTACAAAGCACATCGTAGAAAAAGCAGACCTGACGGTTAAAGACGAGAACGGGAATATTATTCGCCAGGGTGATGGTAAACCGTGGGTCAAAGCATCTGAGTTTGAGATGCATCGCATGGGAATTTTGCAATTCGAATCTGATGAAGATAGGACAGCTTTTTTCTATAGCCACTTAAATACAGATGGAATGCTCATGGCTGGAAAGTTTTTTTTCAAGCATTTGAAGCCTGAGGACATGAAAGAAGTTGCCGACTATATCGAGCAATTAGCGGAGACGCCGCAGTATCAGCGCCCAGAGGAGCCGGACGAGGATAAAAAATAAAGCCCCATGCGAGGCATGGAGCAGGGAAGTGATTAAAATCAAAACGGTCGGAATCATTACGGAGGAGATCGAGAGACTTCTTGGCATTACTATAACAGGAGATCGTTCTATTTATTTTGGGACGAGTAATCTGTCTCATATGAAGAAATCGCATCCTGCGGATTTTGCAAAGTATGGTGCTGACTTGGAGACTATTCTTGCGGCTCCTGACTATGTCGGTCAAAATCCGACTGATGGCTCCATTGAGTACGTAAAGGAGTACGTCATCAATGGTGAATACGTAAAGGTTGCCGTGAGAATTGCTGGATCGGGCCGGTATTATGCACGTTCGCTTTACATCCTGAACAGCAATCGCGTTAGAAATTACATTGCAAAAAACACTCTAAAAAGGACTTGAATTCCGTTGTACGTGAGTGTATAATTAAGTTGCAAAAGTGATATAGTGTATAGAGCAAAGATAGAGGACGGAACGGGCAGCCGTCGCCTTTATTGGAGATGCGGGAGTGTCGCCCCGCCTATTTTTGCTCCACTACGGCAGGCAACTTAATGTTGTCTGCCTTTTGCGTTATAAGGAGGTCAGCTATGCCGTCCGCACGAAAGAAATTTAATAAGGCCGGACAAGCCTTTTATGAGATCCGCGTCAGCCGTGGACGGGACAAGTCCTATTTGACGCGCCGATGGTATGTGCCGGAGGGATGGAGCCAAAGGGCCATAGATCGTGAGCTTGCTTCGGTGGCGGCGGAGTTTGAGCGCCAATGTAATGCAGGCGAGGCAATCAGCCGCGCAGAGAAACGCGAGAAAGCCGCGCAGGAGGCCGCAGAAGCTGCTCGCATTCTTACCCTCAAGCAGTATGGGGAAAGAGTGTTCATGCCCGCTAAGGGCGTTACAATGAGTGAGAATGGTCGTTCCAGTTATCAGAGCTGTCTTGATAAAAAGGTTTACCCCATATTAGGCGATGTGAAAATGCCGGAGATCACACCGGCGCAAATCACGGCGCTGCTTCTTGACATCCAGGCAACGGGCAAGGCCCACGCCACCGTCATTAAAGTCTATACGGTGCTGCACAGCCTGTTCAAGATGGCATACATGGGGGACATGATTGACCGCAATCCAATGGATAAGGTAGAGCGTCCGAAGCCGCGCAAGGGTGAAACAAAGGCGGAGGCTCCCGCTGCGTATACGGCGGAGGAGGTCGGGAATATCCTTGCTGTACTGGACGCGGAGCCTCTGAAATGGCGGGCGCTCGTCCGTCTGCTGATTGATACCGGCATCCGGCGCGGCGAGTGCTGCGCATTGAAGTGGGAAAACATTGACTTCAAGAGCGGGGAAATCACCATAGCCGGAAATCTGTGCTACACACCGACAAAGGGCGTCTACATAGACACCCCTAAGAACGGCCATAAGCGCACTGTGTATGCAGGAGAGGATACAATAGCCCTCCTGCGTCAGCTTCGCGCAGAACAGGCGAAAAAAGCTATGAGCGCCTTTGTTTTCACAAAGGAGGGTAGTCCGGAGCCAATGCACCCGCAAAGCCCCACGCGCTATCTCAAAAAATTGTCCGACCATTGCGGGCTGCCTGATCTTCACCCGCACAAGCTACGTCACACCTTTGCAAGCGTTGCGATTACCAACGGCGCGGATGTGGCCAGCGTATCCGAAGCGCTCGGCCATAGCGACAAGGCCGTAACACTGCGGATGTATACCCACGCCAACGCCGAGAGCGTCAGCAGAGCGGCGCAGATCATGCGCGAGGCGGTCAAGAAGGCTGTAAATAAGGGATGAGGTCTTGCGGTATGGGTTCTATCAAAAACCCATACAAAACCCATACGGGCATCAAAAAACAGCCTATTTTAAGCTACAACAAGTAACGATAAGAAACGACAAGAAAAAGCCCGCGGCCCTTGCGTATCAATGGCCGCGAGACAACAAGCTGCAACAGGCAACGATAAGAGAAAACAGCCTGCATATAATTGGTAAGGATGAGGTCGGCAGTTCGAATCTGCCCAGCAGCTCCACAGAAAAGCCTTGAAACCATTATGGTTTCGAGGTTTTTTCTTTTTTTAAGTCGAACCTCAAGTACCATAGATTTGTGGGGTTGCTAAACATCATGCTAAACGAAAAAGTGTTTGCATCGTGTGCTGTCTTATGCAGAGACTTTTAATAGCTGCATGAGCTTGGCAGAGAGGTCAGGATTTTCCTGAATCAGTTTTAGAATTTCGGCTGCGTCAAGAGATGCTGGCTTCTCATTTGATTTTGCAGGAGTTGGATAAAAACTTGATTCAACCATCGATGCAAGCTGTTGCTTCTCTACTTCAAGTGCTTCATTGTAATGATGCATAAGTACTTCCGGGGATTGTCCAGCGTTAGCAGCCACAAGTTGGTAATTGTTTTTAGTCAGTCTGATTTTGTGCATTTGTCCTGACTTACGTAAACCCTGAAGATCAATTTGGTCCGTAATATTCATTGCGCTTTGCCATTCTTTGAAGGACTTGCAGAGATTATTTGGGTCAATGGGACGTCCATCTGGCTGGCAAATCAGCAGTCCATTATCTTGATATTCAGAACCGAGAGATTCTTTCGCTCTGTTGATTTCCGCAATGCGCTCTTTGATTTCTTGAACTAATGGGCTTGTCAGGTATTGCTTTCTCAAACTGCCTTCTGTTTTTGGAATTTTTAAGACAAGGCGACTTTTAGCGTTAGAAAACTGTTTCGGAAAAACTTTAGCAATCTTTTCTCTGGAGAGATTTTTGAGGGCCTCGTCAGAGACACGTTCAAGAATTTGGGAGATCCACATGCTGCCTTCATCAAGGTTGATTGAGTGAATGTCAATAGCAACAATCTCGCCCGCTCTAAGTGAACATACAAAGGCCAGGTGAAGCGAGAGATGGAGAATGGGATCTTCTTGAATCTGATCGAGAATTTTTGAAATATACTCAGCAGACCAAGCTTTACGCCTCTTGTAGTGCTCGGATGGACCTTTGGTGTTGGGAATCTCTGCGATGTAGTTCCATCGTTTTGCTGTTTCAAAACCAAGTGTAAGAATGTTATAGCACTTTTTTACAGTTCCGGAACTCAGTGTTGGAATTTCCGAGGTGCGTTTGCCATAGCTCTTGCTTCCACGGCAAGGTTTCTGAAAAAGATGGTCGATAAAGCCATCAATGGCGCTGCTGGTAATAGAACTCATGACCCAATCACCAAAATAAGGGTATATATGCGTTTCCAGATTTTGACGATAGCTGTCATAGGTTTTAGGTGAGAAATTCTTCTTTCTTGCGTGTATTGGAAGAAATCGCTCCATAAATTCTCGATAGGTCTTGCTCATATTATCTTCGCTTTCAGGGGACGGAGTATCGGGAGCAGTTGCTGTCTTTTCAGCAGCAATTTTTTGAGCTGCCTTTTCAACGGCTTTTTTTCTACGATACTCGGATGCTTCATGTGTAATATCAGATGTCCTGTTCTGAGATTGAAGATAGTCAATATAGGCTTTGCGCTGAATTGCTTCCAATTCAGAAGAGTAAGATTCCCATTGCTGTTTGCGTTTTCCGTCAGCTGCTTTGTAAGTATAGACGACATTGTGCGATGTTCCGCGTATTGTATATGTTGCCATAACGGTTCCTTTCTTGCTCGTTGCTTTATGATTGATCTAACGCATTGAACCAAGAATCGAATGATTCTTTATGAATGCGCAGGCACCGTTTGCCAAGTCGAATGACCTTAAAATCTGTTGTATGTTCGCAAAGGTAGTAGGTTTTGCGAAGACTGATGCCAAGAATTTTTGAGATCTGTTCGACGGTGTAGGTGCGTTGAACACTGTTGCCGCAATTTTGGTCAGACAAAATAATACCTCCTCGCAGCTTGGAAACCGCTATAGCTTGCAGTAAGTACCTCCTTCCCTAATTGTTTAGCAGGGTAGGCATATTATACTCTCCACAACAACGATTGCCAAGCATAATTTTATTGAAAGTCAATTCGCTTTCCGGGCCATTTCCTGCGCCCTCGCTTCAGGCCGCGTATTTGCAGGCTGCCGCTGTGCGGCACTTCCCCGGCAGGTACGCAAACGCATACTGTCAGCCGATCCTGTATAACTCCCGGACAAATCGATGCAGCCGCATTTGGGGGCGGCGTTTTCAAGGTTCAAGGCACATCTATTTGCCGTTCACACAATAAATACGGAGAATCATAGACAAATTTTGCAAGTTACAGAAAAAGTTAATAGATAAGCCCTCGTAAAACGTAGTCGTTTTACGAGGGCTTAATATTTGTCCAATAAAATTCTATCACTGCAAAGAAAAAATATCAGCTATCCTGTCCAAAAATACACCTCGCTGTCGTATTTAAGAGAATGAAGGGAGGTGAGATTAGTGAAAAAGCGTTTCTTTTGCATGTCTCTTATTCTGGTGATGCTTCTTTCTGTTTCGGCACATGCGATCCAAAGCCGCAGCATTACCTCGGTGCCCCACCTGAGCTTCGATGGGAATAACGCCTCATGTGTAATTCAGATTGTCGGCGATAAGATGACAGATGAGATTTCGGCGACGATGGAACTCCGGTGTGGCAGCGATTTGATCGCAAGCTGGAACGGAAGCGGATCTGGCATTTTGAAGATGACAAAAAGTGCGGCAGTCAAAAAGGGAAAAACCTATACCATGGTTGTCAATTTTTCCGTGAATGGAACAGAGCGATCCCCAGTTACTATCAGTGCCACAAATGGCTAAAAGATGAATAGTAAAGGGCCTCCAGTTAACGCCTGATAACTTAATATATTTCAATGCCTTACCGATATGATAGGGGGTGTATCCAATGTTCTAAGTGACTGTAAGCTGTAATAGTTATGTCTCAGATAAACATGTTGCAAAAGCAATGTCAAATTCACATTAATATGAAATATAAGGTATAGATAATACCAAACGTCGAAAGGAGATTACTATGAAGAGAACCGCTTCTTTGTTAATGGCTATTTGCATGGTATTTGCGCTTATGGTAAATGCTTCCGCGTTCGAATTGTCTGCCGAAGACACTGTTAAGCCCGCCGATCCTATTCAACAGATGGTTGACGAAAAGATGGCAGTGATCCTTCCTCAGTTAGCCGCACAGGACGCTCTCTATCTCGCAGATGATTATGAAGCGATTCTTTACGCCATGTTCTCAGCTGAATACGACGAAAACTCAATTTCTCCTTTAGAGGATGGCACAGTAAATAATGTGTACGCTCCCCGCGGTGGCTCTGTAGCATACAAGCAGGCGCGAGAGTGGGGGGCTGTTCCTGGTCGTTTTGTAGTTGTTGGTTGTACTGCAGAGCAGGGTGAAAGATGGATTAATGAGATTGAAACTCAGCGAGATGTTGCAAGTGCTATTATGGAGGCTGTCAAGACCTTAAATTGGCTTCCTCCTTATATTACAGGAAGCGCTAATGCCCTCCTTTATACTACCGTCAGTATTAACCAGTCAATTCTCAACGATATTCAGTCGTGCAATGGCAGAGTGATGGTTTTGAACACTATCAGCTATATTGATAACGCCGCGCACCCCGCTGTGATGGGATGGCCCACTACCAGCATTCCGGTCCCCTACAACGCTACTGAAATTGTTTCTCGAGTTAATTAATGGAAAGAAGATGGATTGTATTATGAAAAAAATCAAAAGAGCATATATACTGCTGTTTGTATGCGTCATGACAGTTTGCTTTTCTGGATGTCAAAATCAGTCTGATGTCTCCTCTGAAGATGTAGAAAACTCATTGTTCATGGAATGGTGTAGCCGGTTTCGTGCTTCGAATGAGCCCTTAATTCTGATTACTTTCCCTGATGGGACGTCAACAGCACTTGTAGGTGAGAACGCTGTTACTGCGGCATCGGATATGGAGAAGGCGCTTACGGCGCTTACTGCGGATGATTTTTCTGTTCTGCAAGATTGTTCTGCATCCACAGATGCTCCTTACATTATCATCTCCGACAATTTAACCGAATACAAGTTTTCACCTACCGATAATGGCGTTATTGTAACAGGAACCCCTGATACACGGGAGGACTTTTTGAGTGAGGATGAATTATTGGTTATAAACGACACTGACTTCGCTAAAGTGGTAGATGGCCTCTTGAGCGATGAATAGTGTCATATATTAGCCGTAAAGACTATGGCTCCGGCTGCTTTTGTGATTGGACTAATACATACCTGATAAACCCTTGCCATTCTGGAAAAATGGAATGGCAAGGGTTTACTTCTGAAAAGCTTAATCAACCTTATTTCCGGTGCTGACAGGCACTACAATTACTGGACACCTATTTCCCGCTTTGTTATAATACCAACATAACAGGTAGGGAGCCAAGACTATGCTGATTTATCTTCAAACGATCGAGACAGAAGAAGACAAGAGCAAATTCGAAGACATATACCGGGAATACCGTGGGCTTATGTACTATGTCGCCTATAAGCGTTTGCACCATGAACAGGATGCGGAGGACGCAGTACATTACGCTTTTATGAAAATAGCTGAAAATATCAAAATAATTGATCCGGTGAGTCCAAAAACAAAGCAGCTCGTCGTAACTATAGTTGATAACAGAGTGACTGATATGCTGCGAATGAATGGCCGCCATCCCACTGCGGAATATAACGATGAAATTCTTAATCAACTGAGTGCAGAACTTCACACAGATGATTTGCTAACAGAGGCTATTCTTAAGTTGCCGGAGCAGCAACGTCATGTTATCTGGTTGAAATATTATCATGGCTACAATTTGCGTGAAATTTCAAAGATGTTGGGAATTACGTTATCTTGGGCGCAGAAAATCGATCAGAGAGCGAAAAAGCATCTCGAGATACTGTATAAAGAAGGAGGCGGCGAATTTTGATCACTGATGAGCGGCTACGCGCGGCTGCTGAAAAATCCAGCGACTTATATCTGCGTTATATGGAAGAAGGTTACGACGCGATTCCTCCTCATGAGTTTTCTGCAGCTTTTGAAAGGAAAATCAGAAAGCTGAAAAAGCGCGCAGATCATCCTTATTTCTATAAAATGATGCACAAAGTTGCCGTTATTATACTTGCAGTTCTCATTGGCGGAAGTGCTTGGCTGGCCGTCGATACAGAGGCTAGAGCATCTTTTTTTGGATGGGTCAAAGAGGTGTACGAAGAGCTGTTTATATATCATTTTGAGGATGGGCGTACCAGCAATGAAGGAAAGAATAACTACTATTTAACTTGGATCCCCGAAGGATATACACAGATATCAGAAGATAGTGTAGGAAATACTTCGTCGGTCATTTATATGAATGACGAGGGTGAGATACTGAAATTCTATTATGCAAGTCCGCCAGATGAGACATTCTGGCAAATCGAGTCAACAAATACTGCCGTTGAAAAGGTAACCGTAGCTGGCTGCACTGCCGACATTTTGATCAGCGATGACGCTGCTATCGGTAACACAATCGTATGGATGACTGCTGACAACGCTGGATTTTTCATATCCGGATTCTTCACTGCCAAAGATCTGGTTAGGTTAGCAGAAAGTGTTTGCGAAAAATAAATAGCCGTTGTGTCCAAAAACTCCCTCCCTTGTCGTATTTAGTTTTACGAGAAGGGAGGGCTGTTTTAGTAGAAAATACAGAGGTATAATTTTCAATGTATCCGAAGTAGATTAAGCTATGTTCAACAACAAAAGAAAGCGAGGTTAATTAAATGAAACGTAAAATGGTGTCGTTTATTCTCTGCATCGCAATGTGCATGGCTCTCGCCATTCCTGCATTTGCTGTCGAATTAAGCCCATATGCTACTGATGAAGTGGGCAATTTTTCACAGATGATTGAGTTTGCTTTCTCGGATAATGTAGAAGGTAGATTTAGATATTCTTATAACGATGCTGCTGGAAATGTGGTCGATGGTATTGTAATAAAAGAAATCTCGACAGATGGGACGACAAAGCTGAACTTTGTAGAAGGCGATAAATCTGATAAGGTTGAAATTGATTCCATTAGAGACGTAATCTTAAACGGTAATTGCATTAAGGTGACAACGCAGGAATCATCAAAGCTAAGTACGGAATATGATATTGCTCCTTTTGCACATACCGTAAAATATCTTGACGGTCCGCCGGACGGGACAGTTGCAACTGATTATAGCAAACTAATTGGTACTCAAAAGAAAGACATTACATTTATGCAGGATTTGCTCGATATGACCTCCGGTGCATTTGTAACGGTCGTAATCGCTGCACTCGGATTTAATCCTCTTGGAGCTTTTGCGGCAGGAGTACTTTTAGGAAAGATTTGCAATATTGGTGGGACGGTGCACCCAGACGGTATCCACGCTATTTCTGTAAGAGTCCTTTCGTATCAGCGCCCCAGCGGTCCGGGGGTTATCGGGTACGGGACGGTAACAAAGTTGTACACAAAATGGTATGCAAGCGCCAATCAGCAGAACTATATTGAAGACGCTGATACGGTTGTGTATCGCTGTATGAATGGATAATAACATGGAAAAATTACCCAAGAATATCATACAGTATGTGATAAGCTTTGCACTATTTTTGGCCGTTATGATTTTGCTTCCAGTCAAGGCATATCCAAAGCACTGGAGCGATTTGCTTTTTATTGCTTTTGGATTTGCATTTTTCGCGCTCCGAGCGGTCGAGGAAAAGAAAAAATCTGCATGGTTTGATTTGTGCTGTGTGGGGGTACTTCTCTTAGAGAGTGTTCTTTTGCTGTTGATAGGTTGGCAGCTAAGTTGACCCTTCCGGAGTGTCACCTGATAGCGAACTTACTATCGGGTGACACTCCTTTTTAGCAGCGTGAGAGTGTATCTATGCTGATATATGCATAGCATTTGATGTTACTGCTGCTCGACGCCACAATAGCTAACAAAACCTATTTGAGACACAATATGAAGGATAAATAGTGTTGACTTGTCATATATATTGTGCTACACTATGCCTGTAAATGAGTTTTGCGCAATTTCCCTTTGGGCATAGGTCAATGATCTGTGTGTGGAGTGATCCACCTGCGCACGTTGTCAGGTTTGTACGTTTTTATCAGTAGTATTGCTGTGCCATGAGAGCCGGCTGCTGCTGGCTTTTTTGTTTTACGGGGTACTGCCCCATACTGCGGGAATGACGAGGGTTTGCTGTCAGGCAAACATACTGGATTTTACCAGAATCGTTGTTCCCGCTTTTTTTGCGCCCAAACGCCGAAAGGCTTTGAGGATATATCATCAAGAAAGGTGGAAACAAGAAATGAAATTCAGACGAAAATGGAAACCCGGAGGGCATCCCAGACGCTCCTTCCGACCGTACCACAGGTACAGAGAGAAGTGGCTTTTGAATAAGCCGCACATCAAATATGAAACCGAGGAGGAACGTATCCATGGAAAACGCGAAGTGTTACGCTCCGCAAATTCTCGTCGGTACAGAAGGTCTGCCGCGTGAACAATGGCTGGAATACCGGCGCAAGGGCATCGGCGGAAGTGACGCCGCTGCCGTTCTCGGAATTTCACCATTCCGTACCGGGCGGGATCTCTACTATGACAAGCTGAATATCGTCACAGCGGATGATGCCGAAAACTGGGTTCAGCTGGAGGTTGGAACTCTGCTGGAGCCGTTGGTTGCCAAGATCTTCGCCCATAAGACGGGCTATAAGATCTACCGCCGGCCATTCATGTTCCGGCATCCCCAATATCCTTGGATGCTGGCGGATCTGGATTACATGGTGGAGCTGCCGGACGGTACATCAGCCATCCTTGAGATCAAGACCACGAACTATAATGCCAAGGATAACTGGTGGTACAACGGCGAGGAAATCGTTCCTATCTACTATGAATCGCAGGGGCGGCACTACATGGCGGTCATGAACATTGACCGGGTCTACTTCTGCTGCCTTTACGGAAATTCGGAAGACGAGGCAATCATCCGCCGTATCGACCGTGACATGGCCTATGAAGAAGAACTGATCGCTTTGGAACGGGACTTCTGGGAGAATCATGTTCTCACAAAAACGCCGCCTCCCTATGTGGAAGCGGATGGCGACCTGATCCTCGAAAGCCTGCGGCGAAAGCTGGGGCCTGCGGACAAGGATGCGCCTCCTGTGCTGCTGGGACAGACACAGTTTGGGCAGTTGTCCAAGCTTCTTTCCCTGCAAGAGCAGAAAAAGGAGCTGTCGGCTGATGTGAACAAACTGGAGAAGGACATTAAACGGTTAAAGGGTATGCTCATCGAGAGAATGGGCACAAGCTGCACCGCCGTGTATAACGGCTCTGCGGAGAGCTACACCATAACCTACAATCCGGTGCGCTCCGCAGGCATATCAAAGGATGCCCTGGAACGGCTGAAGGACGAGCACCCTGACATTTACGATCAGTATGTCACGGTGTCCGAATGGCGAAGATTCCATGTGAAAAAAGCTGCTTTGCAGGCAGCGTGAAAAGAAACGGAGGTGATGTGCTGTGAGCATTGTTGCAGCACTGGACAAGGTACTGTTTTTCAATGCGTCCAGCAAATATTCTGTCCTTCGGATGAAAACGGAGGACAGCAGCGTACCCACAGAGGCCCGGAGCCCCTATCGCTATCATGACCACTTGATCCGCTTTACCGCCGTCGGCATCGAATTGCCGCAGACGGATACGGTGAAGATCGAGATGGATGGAGAGTGGAAGGACGGAAAATACGGGCTCCAGCTTCAGGTCGATCATTGGCAGGAAATCGTGCCGCCCACATTGGAGGGCGTCCGCAATTATCTTGCCTCCGGTCTGCTGAAGGGTATCGGAGAAAAGACCGCCGACGCGATCATTGAAAAGTTTGGTGTCAACGCTCTGGAGATTCTGGAACATCAGCCAGACCGGCTTCTTGAGATTCGCGGCATTACGAAGGAACGGCTTGCGGAGATCAAGGACGCCTATGCGGAAACCAGCCGGATGCGTGTCCTGATGACCCTGCTGGCCCCGTTCAAGGTCACGCCGACGACCGCGCAGAAGATCTATCAGCATTTCGGCCCTGCCTGTGCGGACATCGTGAGACAGAGTCCCTTCAATCTCTGTCAGGTGCCGGGATTCGGTTTTAAGCGTATTGACGCCATCGTGCAAAAATCCGGTGGAGATCTGCGTGATCCGAAGCGCGTCCACGGTGCGCTCTTTTATGCGCTGGAGGACGCACGGACAAAGGACGGGCATCTCTATCTGGAGGCGGAGTCTTTGCTTAAAGCGGCTATGCAGCTGCTCAATGAGCGGATACCCCTCCCGCAGATGCGCGTCCCCATGAGCCAGGTCGAACAGGAACTGTCTGCCATGATCCGGCAGGATGAGGTGGTATCGAACCACGGCAATGTGTATCTGCCCAAGCAATTCCTGCAGGAGAGCGAAACCGCACAGAAAGCGGTAGAGCTGTTTCTGGCAAAGCCGACGGTGGCGGACATTACGCAGCCGTTGGAGCGAGTAAAGAATAGCTTAGGGCTCAACCTGTCCAAACGCCAGTCAGAAGGCGTGGAGATGGTGTTCCGGCATAACCTGTCCATTATCACAGGCGGCCCCGGCACCGGCAAGACTACGGTTCTGAAAACAGTGATCGAAGTGTACCGTCAGCTCTATCCTCAGCAGAAGATCGTACTCGGAGCGCCCACAGGTAAGGCGAGCCGGCGTATGGCGGAGGCAACGGGGATCGATGAAGCACAGACGCTCCACAGCATTCTGGGGCTTCACGGTGATTCGGAATCCAAGAAAGACCGGGAACGGAAACCGCTGGAGGCAGGGCTCCTGATCGTGGACGAGACTTCCATGGTCGATATGTGGCTAATCCATCAGCTCTTTTCACGCTTGCGCCCCGGAACCAAAGTCCTTTTGGTCGGTGACGCGGACCAGTTAGAGAGTGTGGGCGCCGGTGATGTATTTCACGAGCTGATCGGCTCCGGCGTTGTGCCAGTCACGGTGCTGGATGAGATCTTCCGTCAGGCACAGGATAGCCTGATCGCCCACAATGCCCGGTTTATCAACGAGGGTAAAACGACGCTCTACTATGGTGAGGACTTTGCCTTTCATAAGGCAGAGAGCCAGGAGGAGACTGCCGGCATCATCCGTGAGCTGTATCAGGAGCAGATCGCCGCAAAAGGAATCGAGCAGGTGGAGATTTTATCGCCGTTCCGCTCCGAGGGCGAGGCATCGGTCAACAGCCTGAATGAAGCTATCCGCGAGGAGATCAACCCCGCATCGCCGGAGACACCGGAGATCGTGTACGCCGGAAAGATATTCCGCCTCAATGACCGCGTGATGCAGATGCGGAATAATTACGACATCAAGCTGTATGACCGCTCCGGCAAGCAGGTCGGCGAGGGTATTTTCAACGGTGACATCGGCACGATCCGCAAAATTAGCGGCACCAATGTCGTGATCGAGTTTGACGGCCGCTATATGGATTGCCCGCAGGTGCTTCTGGATGATTTGGAGCTGTCCTATGCCATTACGATCCACAAATCTATGGGCTCAGAGTATGATACGGTCATTATTCCACTGCTGGCTGCCCATAATGTGCTCCTAACGCGGAATCTTCTCTACACGGCAATCACGCGTGCCAAGCGCCGCGTGCTGCTGGTGGGTGAAAAAAGGGCGCTGTATATGGCGATCCATCGGAGCCGAAAAGGAAAACGCAATACCATGCTGGGCGAACGCATCGCCCTCTACTATAAGGGAGTCACGCTCAAGGCTCTCCGTAACGAAGAGGGCGAAGAATGGCAGCGTGCCAGTTAATGTGAGATGAATGTGCAAAAAAACGCACAGTCATCTCTTATTTATTTTATGAAGGGAGTATCAAACCATGTCCAGAGAAAGAATTATGCTGACCCAAGCGATTCCTGCCGTGCAGCAGCTTCGCAGGGTGCAGGGCTTTGACCCGCTGCGCTTTCTGAAAAGAAACGCCAACGGCGGAATCGAGCTGGAGCCGCGCTATCAGCGGCTCTGGTTCCGATTGGCCTGCCCCGATGGAAAAATGCTGCTGAACCGGCTGCAGATCACAGACCAAATCGCCGTTTATGAGGCGCAGGTATTTCTGTCCAGAGAGGACAACCAGCCCATTACCAATTTTACCGCGGCGGTGGAAAAGGCTCAGGCTCCTGCCGGACGCTATGTGCAGGCCGCGCAGGACGAGGCGCTGAAAACGGCGCTGGATAATGCAGGCTTCGGCATCCAGCTCTGTGAGATCACCCCCTCTGCGACGGTAGATGCACAGGCCGATGGGAAACAGGAAGTCGCAACGGGCACTGTAAATCGTCAGGAGACTGCTCCGGCGGTAAATGGAGCCGCAGCGCCGCAGCGAGAAGATCCTATCGGCGAAAATCATCCGGTACAGGCAGTGCCTACACCGCAAGAGGTTCAACCGCAGGAGGCGGCAAAGACGCCCAACGTAAATCAGCAAGAGGTTCACACCACCCAGCAGACGGAAAGCGTTTCAGACGCCATGAGTCTGCTGCAGGCGTTAAGCGGCGGAACTGCGGCTTCTGAACCTGATCCGGTTATGCCCCAAAAGGCGCAGGAGGTTCCTTCGGAAACGGCGGAGCCTGCGGTCACGGAGCGGGCTGAAACAGCGCAGATGGTGAATCCTGTCGTGGTCGATATGCCGGCAGCGGCATCGACAGCGGCTGCACCGAAATATTCGGACGATATGACGGTGGACGAGATCCTTTCGCTGATGGCGGAAGAGGAAGCCGCGGAGCTGGTCGTGACCACCGGCGTCAATAAGGGCTGGACGATGGCACAGGTTTCTGAGCAGCGTCCCTCCAGCCTGAAATATTACGCCTATCTCTGTGAGGATTGCGGCAATATTATGAAGGCTGCCGCTATGCTTCTGATGGGCGGTTCGCAGCAGTTAAAGGCAAGCTGACCGCTTTCCATCCGTAAATTTTGCGTCTTGGGAGGGATGCTGGTTTGAATTACGGGAAAAAGCATGATCTCCCCTTTGGCATTATGGATGTGGCCGGGCTCCTCCGCCTGAATATCAGGCGGAGGGCTCCCGGTCAGGTGTACGTGGATTGCCCCATCTGCGGTGACCGCCGGGGGAAAATGAATCTGAACACGGCAAAAGACCTGTGGCGCTGCAACTACTGCGGTGAAGGCGGCGGAATGCTATCCCTTTACGCAAAGGTGTATGGCGTCAGCAATTCAGACGCTTATCGGGAGATCTGCGACGCTTTGGCAGTAAACGGTTTTTCACCGGACTATACCGTTCCGGAGAAGACGATGCCTGCGGAGGCCGAGCAGTCTGACGCGGCTTCTGTTCAGGAAGTGCATCAGACTCTCTCCATGCTGCTGTCCATGCTGACCCTCATTCCGGCGCACCGCGAGCACCTCCGGTCTGTGCGGGGGCTGTCCGATGATGAGATCACACGCTTTGGCTTCAAGAGTACGCCGCCCCCTTTCCTGTGCCGCTCCCTGACCAATCGGTTGGTCAAGGCGGGCTGCAGGGTGCAGGGTGTTCCCGGCTTCTATGTGGATGATAACGGCTGCTGGACGGTCAAATTCCACCAGCGGACATCAGGCATCATCATTCCCATCTTCGGTGTAGACGGTCTGATCCACGGCGCGCAGATCCGGTTGGATCACCCGCTCAAGGATAAAGTCGATCCACCGGAGAAAACGGGCGTGAAATACCTGACGCTGTCTTCCACGGGAAAGCGCATGGGAACGACCTCGGGGAGCCCCATTCATTTTGTGGGCGACCCCTGCTCCCGCGTTGTATATGTGACGGAAGGCTGTCTCAAGGCGGATGTCGCTCACGCTCTGATGCACAGGACCTTTGTTGCCACGCTGGGCGTTAACAACACCGCCAAGCTGGATGAATTGTTTGCGTTCCTGCACCGAAACGGAACGGAGGAGATCATCGAGGCGGAGGACATGGATAAATACAGCAATGAAATGGTGGAGAAAGGCGCATCGAAGATCTATGCGCTGGCGGCCAGGCACGGGATGCGCTGCCGCAGGCTCACATGGAATCCCAATTACAAGGGCATTGATGACTGGCAGCTTGCGCTGCGCCGCAAAGAACAGAAAATGAAGGAGGATCCAGGAATGACATTTAAGGAGCAATATCTTAATGGCCTATGCGGGCTGGAAATGCTGGAAGCCTGTACGGAAAAATGGCATGCGATGAAGGTGGACAGTATTTCCCTGCGGGACTATCTGGGGCTGACGGAGCAGGAATACGATGCGTACTTACAGACCGCCCCCGGCGTTTCTTTTCGGGAGCTGCTGGACAGTCAGCGCAAAACGCAGCGGTTTCGTGTTTATCAGCTGGATTTGGAGCATGGCGAGACGCGCGCATTCGCCTTTGGCGGCATTGACGCGCTGCACAAGGCCGGCTTTCAGCAGCCCCCGGCGGCGGAATACACACTCGTTTACGACGGCGAGCTGATCTGCCCGGTCGGGCAAGATGAACGTGATATTCTGGAACGCATTTTTGCACGCTATAATCAGGCGTTCCCCCCGGACTATCACGGCCGCAGCATTGCCCCATCCGATGTGCTGGAGTTGTATGATGAAAGCGAGCGCAGATACTTTTACTGCGATATGGCTGGTTTCCTGCAGGTGAAATTTTCTCCCGCACTGGCAAAGAAGGCTTGAATGCAGGCTTTACCAATGCAGGCTTTACCGCAGACGATCCATTTAGAAATGGACGAGCAGAAGACAAAGCAGCTGAAAGCCATGCTGGGAATCTGTCAAGGACTTGGGGCGGAGACACGGTATCATCCGGAACACCGTTATTTCACAGCTATGGTCTGGACTGGATGGGATACTCCCTGTGGAATGGGAGAGACCCTTGCTGTCCAACAGAAAATTCAAAGAACAGCCGCTCAGTATCCGGCCGTCGTGTGCTATTGCTTCGACCCATTCAGCACACTGGTCTATACGGTTTGAGCGCAGTATGTAAGAAGGGACGCCTTGTGCCATTGGCACAGGAGCGTCCTTTTCTCATCTTTTATTTAGGAGGAATGTACGAATGGGCGCTTTTTCAAATATGGATTATGAGCTTCAAAACAGCGAGGCTGCCGTTTCCGACGCCTTTACGGAAGATGGTGCTATGGATATGCCGCATGCGGCTCCTGTGGAACCGGCGACAGCAAGTTCTCCGACTGCAGATCCGACTCCGGCAGCGGCGGCCAGCGAACCGGCAACCGCCCCCAATACCCAAAGTGAGGATGAGGCCCGCCGTGCGCACGAAGCGTCTGAAGCCAAGCGCAAAGCAGAGTGGGACGCCAAACAGGCGGAAAAGCGGCGGGCGGAACAGGCCGCGCTGGAAAGGTTGGATGCCATGGGCCCGGCAGAGTTGCTCAAGGCTGCCGCAAAGCGTGTGTCCGCAGATACGGAGAAGCTGACGCGGCGCAACATGAAAGAGAGCGTTGCCGAGTTTATCCAGACCAAGTGTATTGATGACCTCGGCTTTGCCCGGCTCACCATGCACCCGCGCAAAAGCATGATCCACTGTTTCCAGTACATCAGCCGGAAGGCATGGGATTATGTGCAGGACGAGCTAAAGGCAAACGGCGTTCAGCCGGGACCCGGTCAGCAGGCATACGGCTGCGATATTCCCGATGATCTCTGCTATCAGTGGGCGGAGGACTATTTCCGTGACCCCGATGCCAAGGAGGATCAGGGGGGTGAAGAGGAGTTTGTCCCGCAGCCCTATCGCGGGAAAACCTCTTCCAAGTCCGTTTCCAAGAAGAAAAAGGAAGAAAAGAAGAAAGAGCCGGAGAAGAAGGACCCGCCGAAAAAAGCGGAAGCCGATGATGGGCAGATCTCGCTGGGAGACCTCTCCTCTTTTGGGGAGGCCGCCTGATGTACGCTTATAAAGGCTTTGAGCCGGATCTCTCCTGCCGTGGCTATCGGTTCGTCATGGGAAAGAATGTCACCCCGGAGGCAAACTGCGCCAGCAACGGCTTTCATTGTGCGGAGAACCCGCTGGATTGTCTTTCCTACTATGGTGACATGAATCGCTCCATTTACTGCTTGGTGCAGCCCGGCGGGGATATTGACGAGGACGATCGTGACTCCAAAATTGCCTGCACGGAACTGACAATCCTGCGGCAGCTGACGAGGAAAGAATTCTTTCTTCATGCACTTGCCTACATGGTGGATCACCCAGGCCGCAAGGAGAGTGACAAGGTACAGCGTGAGCACAGCATCAGCCGCAACGGCTATGCCGTCGTTCGAGGCAAGGCACCAACTGCGTGTGGAAAGCTGGGCGATATTCTCGCATTTGCCAGAGAGCGGCGTGAAACCGAAGTAATCTGTCAGATTGCGGTTGTTGAGGTCGATGGAGAAAAAATCCTGCCTGATGTATGGTATGACATTGATTTTGTGAAAAGCGAGGCGGTGCAGAAATGAAAAAAAGCAGTTTGCTGAAAATGAAGAATTTGCCTGCGACTGAAGAAATGCTTGCGGTTGCCCGTGAGGATGTGCCGGTCAAGGTCGGTTCGGGCTGGAACACTTCCTATCGATGCCGATACAGCGGTTTTGTGCGAAGCGCGGTAGAGGGCGGCATTTTGAAAGTCACCCTGTATGACCCGGATGCAATGCGCCTTGGCGGAACGCTGCCGGTCTATGAGATTTTCATGGAGAAAGAAAAGCAGCAGTTTCTCACCTATGACCGTTCCCATGACAAATGGCGGACGGCAAAGATCGACTGTCTGGAATGGCAGGCGAAGGGGGCCAATAACGTGTGGATCAGCGCCGTGGATGATGCACAGATCCAGCAATATCTGGCGTCGGATGAAAAAAGCGTATATCGGGCTATTCTGAAATTTCAGCGCGCCGTTCGTGATGCTGAACTGGAACGCCGGCACAGAAAGGAAACCGATCCGTGGGATGCGGAGCTGTCTCAGACACCGCCGCTGCCGAAGGACTGGGAGCGGTGGGTCAATAAGGTGGGTATTCAGGAAAACTACATCTTCTACGATTACCACAGAGGCGGCGCAAAACACGGCTACTGCACCTACTGTGAGAAGGAAGTCGCACTGAAACGGCAGCCTTATCATAACAGAACTGGAACATGCCCTGAATGCGGTCACAGAGTAACCTTCAAAGCAAGGGGAAAGATGGCGGACTATCTGCACTCTCCAACTGAATGCGCATACCTGGCGCAGAAGTGTGGAGACGGGTTTGTGGTTCGCCAATTTCAGGTGAACAGGCAGTACCGAAAGGAAGAGAACGCCATCGTATCGAAAACCTCCTGCTTTGAGAAGCAGCGCATTTTCTACCGTGCGGATCTGACCTCACACCCGTATTACTGGGGCTGGTATAAGCAACGCCGCGTCCGATGGGTGGAGGGCATCGATGAGTACATCAACACAGGTATGGGCTATTCCTACAACGAGTATTGTTATCAGCCGGGGAGCATCTATGGAAAAACGCTTTCCAGCATTGCCCCATTTCTTGTAAGGACCGGATTGAGTGAGTATGTAAGACTTTGCAGGGGGCACGTAAGTCCTAACTGGTATCTGGCCGCGTGGGAGAGCCTTCCCCGCATTGAGCAGATATGCAAGGCGGGCCTATCCAGGCTGACGGTGGAATGTATGGAAAATGTCAAAGCCGTAAAAAGCTGTATCCGGCAGGAGTCTGAAACCAGTCTCGTCAAGGCATTGGCACTTGATACGCACCGGCTTTCGCGGCTCCGGACACTCAACGGCGGCGCCATTATGCTCGACTGGCTGCAGCGGGAGAAATGCAGCGGCAGAATCATCCCAGATCATGTGCTGCGCTGGCTGGAGCAGGAGAAGATCCATGTTTCCGATATCGCCTTCATTCTTGATCGAATGTCGGAGCAGCAGGTCTGCAACTATCTTCAGCGTCAGAAATGCGGCACGCGGGACTCCCTGCGGCAGATTATTTCCACATGGCGGGATTACCTTTCCATGGCGGACAAGCTGGGGATCAACACCCATGATGAGATCGTGTACCGTGTCAAGCTGCTGCGCCAGCGTCACGATGAACTGGTAGAACAGCTGCGAAAAAAGGAGAAAGACTTAGAAATTGCAGCCATCTCAAAGAAATATCGGAGAATTGCAAGTGTTTGCCGTTCCATTAAGGCAAAATTCGCATATGAAGGAGAAGTTTACTCCATCGTTGTTCCGTCAGGTGTACGCGATATTATGCGCGAGGGCGACGCGCTTTCCCACTGTGTCGGCAAGTCAGACCGTTATTGGGAGCGCATCGAACAGCAGGAGGCATATATCCTGTTCCTGCGCAAGACCGCAGAGATCGACAAGCCGTACTACACTCTTGAGGTGGAGCCAAACGGCACGATACGGCAGAAGCGGACCTACTTTGACCGACAGAACGATGACCTCAAGGACGCGGAGCAGTTCCTGAAGGAATGGCAGAAGGTTGTCTCCGAGCGCTTGACAGAGAGCGACCGGGAAAAAGCGGAAAAGAGCAAGGTCCTTCGCCTGCAGGAATTCGAGCAGCTGCGGCAGGATGACATTCGTATCCATACCGGCGACCTTGCCGGTCAGCGGTTGGTGGATGTTCTGGTGTCGGATCTCATGGAAACTGCGGCCTAAGCCGCAGCATAACACATTTGAACAAAGGAAAGGAAGTTATAGAGAACATGAAAAACGGATTTACGATCACGCAGCGCAACGCTGTGGTGGAGCAGCATCTTTGGTGCATCGACACGGTCATGGTGCAGCACGCCGCATGGATGCAGGCGGCGCCCATAGACCCCGATGATGTGTACCAGTCTTTGGCGGTACGCCTGATCCGGGCAGTCAACAGCTATGATCCCTGCAAGGGGTATCTGAAAGAGTACATCCTCTCTCAGCTCAAGCGGGAGATGGTTCGTGTCCGGAGTACGCAGGCTGTCTATGGACTGACGCAGGCGCCGGCCAATATCGGCAGCACCATTGTTCCACTCACGATTGCGGCACAGCGGGAATCGTACTGGGAAACCTATATTGCTGTATGAAAGGAGTCATGTGAAAATGAAACAGTTGGGAAACCTCGCGGTTATTTGCGCCCAACGCCCGGAGCTGCTGATGCAGCTCCGGGACGGTCTGGTCTTGGTACAGGCGAGGAACCGTGCGGCGATGGAGGCCGCATGGAACGATGATACGCGGATTGAAAAGATGATCTATGAACTGAATTTCGGAGCATTCTCTAAGGAAAGGCTGGTGTAAGGAATGGAACAGAGTAAACAGCAGCAGATACGGGAATTGACAGACCGGCTGAACCGCTGCCGGTATGAATACTACAATCTGAACGCGCCGTCTCTGACAGACGCCGAATATGACGCGCTTTTTGATGAACTGAGTATGTTGGAAAAGGAAACCGGCTTCAGCATGACGAACTCGCCCACGCAGACGGTAGGCTGCTATCCCGCCGTCAGCGCCTTGGTGAAGACAGCGCATCCGATTCCGCTGCTGTCATTGGATAAAACGAAGAGCAGTGCGGAGCTTCTGCGCTTTGCGGGAGAGCAGATGGTCATGCTGATGCTCAAGCTGGACGGCCTGACGGTAAAGCTGACCTATGAAAACGGCCTTTTGATGGAGGCAGCTACCCGCGGCGATGGAGATACGGGTGAGAACATTACCCACAATGTGCTGGGGATCTCCGGAATCCCGGATAAGATCCCGTACAAAGAACGGCTGGTTGTTACCGGCGAGGCATTTATCCGTCCCAGCGATTTTGAGGCGTTAAGGGACACGCTGCGGGACGGAAATGGCGAACCTTATAAAAATGGGCGCAATCTGGCTGCCGGCTCTGTCCGTCTGCTGGACTGCGGCGCCTGCAAGGATCGCCGTGTGACCTTTATGGCTTTCAATGTGCTGGAGGGCTTTACAGAATACGCTTGGAAGTCGCAGCGGCTTCGGGCCATCGAACAGCTCGGCTTTCCCATCTGCAAGTATCTGGCGAGCAAGCAGGCGTTGACGCAGTTCGATATGGACGCCGGTATCCGGCACCTGCGGAAATACGCGCAGGAAAACGACATACCTATCGATGGCATCGTGGTCACCTACAACGATGCAGCCTACGCAAAGTCCTGCGGACGGACCGGGCATCACTATAAGGACGGGCTTGCGTTCAAGTTTGAGGATGACACCTATGAAACCGTCCTGCGCTCGATTGAATGGACGCCCAGCCGCACAGGGGAAATTGCTCCGGTAGCCATCTTTGACACGGTGGAGATCGACGGCTGTGCGGTATCCAGAGCGAGCCTCCACAACCTCTCTTTCATTGAGAATTTGGAGCTGGCACCGGGGTGCCGCATCAAGGTGAGTAAGCGCAATCAGATCATTCCCCATGTGGAGGAGAATCTGGATCGGGACTGCTACGCCAGAGAGAAGGTCGTTCCTGCCAGATGCCCGTGCTGCGGACAGCCTACCCGTATCCATACGACCAAAAACACTGTGAACGGGGAGGAAAAGGTCACGGCGGCCCTGTTCTGCGATAATGAGCAGTGCGAAACGCGGAAGCTGCGTAAGTTCGTCCACTTTGCAAGCCAGAAGGCGATGAATATCGTGGGATTGTCTGAAGCAATTCTGGAAAAATTCATTGGGAAAGGATGGCTCCACTCCTATATGGACATCTTCTTTTTGGACAAACACAGGTCGGAGATCGTTCAGATGGAGGGCTTTGGGGTGAGATCCTGGCAAAATCTTTGGGATGCCATCCAGCACAGCCGCATTACCACCTTTGAGCAGTATCTGACCGCTATGGATATTCCCATGGTGGGCAGCACGGCCAGCAAGGCTATCTGCCAAAGGTTCCGCGGAAATCTTTCGGAATTTGAAACGGCTGTATGCATGGGCTTTGATTTCACACAGCTCCCGGATTTCGGAGAGACACTGCACAGGAATATCTGTCAGTGGTTCCGCAGCGAGGAAAACTGGACGATTTGGACAGAGCTGCGGCGGCTGGTGTGCGTTAAGACCTATCAGCCGCCTGCGGCCAGCGCCGGTATGAGCAATCCCTTTGTCGGCAAGACCCTTGTGGTGACCGGCAAGGTGGAGCCGTACACACGGGATGGGATCAACACAAAAATCGAATCTCTGGGCGCTCATGCCGGCAGCTCGGTGAGCAGCAAGACAGATTATCTGATCTGCGGCGAGAACGCCGGAAGCAAGCTGGCAAAGGCGCGGGAGCTTGGAATCAAGATTCTGTCGCCAGATGAGTTCTTCCGCATGGCCGGAGAAAGTGCATAAGGATATAGCGGGAGACTGGCATACGGTCTCCCGCTTCAACTATTTGGGAGAGCTTGAGGGTACTGTGGTAAAATCTTGACGTGAGGTAATAATCCTTATATAATTAAGACATAATAATTGTATTGGAGGGCGTGCGATATGATGATTCGTCCGGCAACCGCGCTGCGAAACAATTACGACAGTATGGTGAAGCTGTCTACCGAAAAACAGGAGCCGATTTATCTAACCCGCAACGGAGAAGGCGAAATGGTGTTCCTGCCGATTGATCTCTGGGAAAAGAGACAGGCGGAGTTGGAACTGTTTGCGGAAATGCTGCGCAGGGAACAGAACAAACTGGCAGGCGCCAAGACGTACTCTGCTGCTGAAATGCAGGCGGAGACGGAGGAACTGCTCAGTGAAAGTTGAATGGTTGACCGAAGCAAGAGTGGAATACCGTCAATTTCTGCAATACTACAAAACAGAGGTTGGGTTACCGTATGCAAAAAAGTTTGCGGACACGATACTCGGTTCGATCAATCAGCTTGCGGAATTTCCGGAGATGGGCGCAGTAAAATATGATACGCTCATGGGGAAACACGGCTTTCGAGCCTTATTTATAGAAAACTATGTCTGCGTTTACAGGATTGAGAGCGATACGGTTTATGTTTATCACTTGGCCGATGCCAGAAAGAATTATATCTACCATATCTTCGGTATGGAGTGATATACTCCCCTCAATACTAAAAGCGTATTCGGAGAATATTTGACGGTAATTATAGTGCAAAAGCTGGGCAGCGAGTTTCCTCGCCGCCCAGCTTTTTTAGGTAATGAATTGCGGTTGCCCCCCCATTTGGGGCGTTTTAGAGCTTGAACAGCCTGATACAATGAATCAGCGTCGCACTAAGCTCCTGGAAGAGATCCTCGTCAAAGATGCCGTTCACGCAGGACTCCTTGAACAGCAGCGGACGATACATCAAAAATATCTCTTCCTTCGCCTGTTGGTCACCGTCTTTTGCACGGAGCAATAGATCCTTGAAGTTCACTTTACATCCCTCCCTGTAGCATCCTTGACTTTTTTGCAGACACGATGATATGCAGCCGCAACTCCCTGATACCCAAGGTCAAGCTCTAAAGCGAGTTCATGGAAGCTACGTCCATGTAAAGCACGGGAAAAGAAGATATAGCGGTCTCTCTCGCTGATGCGATTCAAAACCTCCTCAAGCGCGGCATTTTCAATGCAGCAAAGCAAGTCGGTCGGATCAGAAATGCCGGGTGCCTCCTCAGTTGACAGGTCATCCGGATCTGTCAGTACCTCTCTCGCCTGGCGGCGCTGTTTGGCGTGAAGGTAGTCTGCCTTTCTGTGCGCAACCGCCGAGAGCAAATAGGCGGTAAATCCATTCTGGGTGATGTTGCTTTCCCCTTTTCCATCGTTTCTTATATACATCTTCGTTCCTCCGTTTCTGATTTTTTTGGAAAATTTCAGAAACGGGGGACTTCGACAGCGATATCGCTCACTCGCTAAATTCCGACAAAGTAAAAGAGAAGCGCACAGCAGACAATGCTGTACGTTTCTCTTTTTCCTTATCTGCCCCGCTGTATCGGGGACATATTTATCATTCAGAAAATAGAAGTTTCCTACGCGCGAATAGAAAAGAACTTCAAGCTGCAGGGCATAAACTGTTATGCTTCCAGAGTCCCTTTGGCTGCTTGGACGGCATCTGTTCTTTTCCTCTAATACAAGGATCTTCTTAGCGACCCTCCAGCTTGCTTACCTCATTTTTCATGGTTTGCTTCACCCTCATTATGCAGATAATTTGTACTATCTTTCTAATCATTAGAAGCGAAACGACACTTATTAGAAGCGCGGTTCCAACTAAAATAGTGCTAAAGAGACGAGCAAAGCAGTTGGAAAAAGCAACCCGCAAACAAGGCGAATGGGAATCAAAAGAGTTTAGGGCAGCTCAAGGGCGCAAAAACCACAGCGCGGTAGTCCCCGCACCTGAAAACGATATGGAAAAGTGCAGATCAGGCGGAACGCCGAAGCTGTTTGACAGAACGGTAGGAGTGAGAACCATGCAGAACGGCGGCCAGCGCAACCGCTAAAGTGGAGATGTGGGCTACTGTGTTGAGATTAGCAGCACTGCTGCCATTTCGAACCCAAAGTCTTTCTTGACCAGATGCCTTAAAACGGGAATTGTAACGCTCACATTCTGTACGCAAAGCATAGATACGCTTAAAATGCAGGCATTCCCTGTCAATGGAAAGTCTGTAGTCTGTTGGAATGGCCTTATACTTGGTACAGCCACGGTTCTTCTTGCCGTTATTCCAGTTCTTGTGGTTGCAGGGGCAAACACCGGTTTTGGACTGGCGGAAGGGGCAGCGGTATTTCTGCCGAATCCCCCCTCTGCCATCGGTGGTCTTGCCATCTTTGCTTATGGCGAGACCAGCTTCACAGATAGGATTGCCAACGGACAGTTTTTCAGGACTCTTTGTACTGCGCTTGTTTAATGGGATCACGGCCTCTCCCTCATAGGCGTCCTTCATCAAGTTGTAGACGGTTTTCACATCGTAGCCCTTATCGCCGAGGAAGGTACACTCGCGAAGGGACAAAACGGCATTGGCAGGACGAAGAATGTCCGAAACAACTGATGCATCGGTTGTGTTAGCCAGTGTGGTCAATTCAAAGAGAGGCAGACCGGAGATGCAAAGATTGAACAGCATCAGGAAAGCCGCAATCCGGAGCCGTTGGAGATCACAGCAAAAGACATTGCCGCCATTCTGGTGGATGCCGCGATCAGTGAAGAAAAAGCCGAAGCGTTCCAAAGCTGCTGTAATGAGCGCTTTGGCGCTGGCGTTACCTTAAATCCATTGAATCTGATCGACAGTGGCCGTTTTGAGGTAAAAACGGCCAACGCGACTATCTTTGTTGCGCCCGAGCAGAGTTATCTGCTGGAGACTCGTGTGATCGATGGGCGCAATTATCTGACGATTCTCGTCGAAGAGGAAATCGAGGTCAACGGCTTCGGTGTCCGCACCTGGGGAGAAAAGCAAGGATGAATGTCCGATAACGCGGTCATAAAGTTAAAAAGCAGGAAGCCTCTACCGTGGCAGATGCTTCCTGCTTCTTTAGTATACTTAGTATTTACCTGCAAACCACAGTATAGGAAGTGATATACCCTGTGTCTGAGCCTTTGCTGTTTCGCGCATAGACTGTCAGCGTTACGCGGTAGCTGACACCGGGTGTTCCTTGAAAGTAGGTTGTTCCAACATAATCCCATGTATTGTAATCATAGAATTCGGGGTGTTCGGCGCCATACTGAGAATCATAGTAACGCCAATTACCGTTCACTTTCTGCTCGATTTCAACTTCGTGCACACCGAGCTTTTCCATTTTGCTGCGGGCCTCGACTGTCATGGCTACCGCAATCTTACCATTCCCTCTCGCTTCGATTCCAACACTATAACCGTCCAAATAGGCGCTGGAGCGGGTGCCGTTTATTGTGGGCATTCCGATTTCCGGACGATATACGGCGGATGCAGTCATGCCTACGCTGAACATCATAATAAGCATCAAAAAAAGGGAAAAGAGTCTTCTCTTCATAGTCATTCTCCTCATATGATTTTATTGAATTGAGTTAATCATCTCTTTAATCTCAGCCTCGGATATCTGTCCACTGATTACATAAGATAGCATTCCATCTTGCCATCCTGCTTTTGTCACTCCGTCGTCCGTCAAAATGTAGTATTCGGTTTGATTGTGCGTATAAACACTTCCCAATGAATCAAGCTCTTTCGCTTCGGTTGATAGTGCCATCGTATGCTCTATTACGCGAATCACTAAACCTCCACGGGTCGAATCATAAATGGCAGAACATTTAAGCACACCATCTGACAACTTAACTGCAATAGCCGAAACCGCATAATCTCTCGGCACCCATGTGGGCAGACCTTCTGTACTGATCCCGTTTGCCGCCAGAGCCTCATACATGGAATGATACTCGCTGGGATCGTCGTCAGGCAATTCCATGATGCCGGAAGGATTGGTATAGATCTGAATGATTCCTTCGGCCCATCGCAGGACAGCCTGAACAGGTTGGAATCCCATAGCGCTGGCGGTTATAATAAAGCAAAATGCCGCGGCTGCGGCAATAGCTGCCGCACGGAAAACGCGGGAAAAGGATCGACGAGTTCGGTTCCCATGTCGATTCCTTGCTTCTGCCGCAAGATCAGACTTGCAGGAACTCGTTTCTTCTTCAAAAATCAACGGATGGGATTCTTCGAGTTTTGCCCATTTTTCTTCCGGGTCATAATGCTCTGCGACTGGTGCCCTTTTTTGCAACAGTGACAGATATTCCTCAATCCTGTCCGTATCCATCTCCTCCGCAGATACACTTAGCATTGCTTCTACTTCATTCAGAAGCTGCAAATTAGATTTTTCCGTGATGGACGCGGAAGCAGAATCTGTTTGCTTTCTCCCGACAGCAGATTTATCGGGATGCTGGCTACCCAACATTTCATTACCCCCTTTACTAGTTCATCTCATGAATTATCGGTTTTGTGACAATAATTTGATAATTATTTTGGCGTACTGCCAAGAGGCTCCTCCAGCAGTGTTCTGCACTTGTGGAGCGCTCTGGATAATCGCTGACGGCACGCCATTTCACTGATTCCAAAATGCTCTGCGAGTTCCAGAAATGAATAGCCTTTATCGATGCGAAGCAGGATGATCTCCTGCTCCGATCCGCTTAGCCCCATCGGAATATGACAGGCCATTGGAAGTTCCGTGAGTTCATAGCTTTCAGCGATATCTTCAATCGAAACCTCTGTATGATAAAAGCGGCGGCTTTCGCGCAAGGTCAAATTGTTCAATGTCTCAAAGAGCCACGCCACCGGTTTCTTGTGACCGCATACCCGTTCCGACTTACAGCACGCTGTAAGAAAGGTCTCCTGCACCAAGTCCTCCGCAAGATGCCAGTCCCCTACGCGACGAAATGTAAGCCGGACCATGGCATCAGAGTATTGAAGCATCAAATGATGGATGTACTCTCGCTGCTGCTTATCCATACAATCCCTTCCTTCGCAAAATCTCACCAAAAAATCAGCTGCCATGCAATCAACAGCCGGCAGCTGATTTATTTGAACTGGTGGCTCTCACCATGCTCCATAATCGTTTTGCACACAGACAGGCACAATTTGACCTGCTCCGGCGCGGCATCTTTCAACATGCTTGCAAATTCAACAGAAATGCTGACGTCTGGATGAACCGGAATGTTGCTTCCAAGCAGAGTATAAAGATCAACGCGCAGTGCTGTCGATATATCCACCAGTAATGTCAGGCTCGGCTTCGTTTGACACCTCTCAACGTGGCTGATGTGCTGGGATGTAACACCGACCATTTCGGCAAGTTCAGCCTGCTTGAGATTGCAGCGGATTCGACATATTTTAATGTTGTTTCCGATTTCCTGATAATCAATCATACTTCAGCGTCTCCTGTAATACGCGCCACGGTACTATTCTGCCTATACGCATATTATACAGGGAGTCATTCGTACAATAAATCGACTATCAAGGCGTTTATCGCTCTTATAGATATAATGCGCATGATATTTTTGCATTTTCCCCATGCGAAAACAATAGGAGTGCATCTGTACCGATGATCATTACGGTGCAGAGAAATGAATGGCATGCGTCACAAAAAATCGCAGAAAAAAATCGAACTTCTTGTCACAAATCGACACTGTCAGGAGATGAATATAGTAAGGGCACATTTTTGGAGGAGGTGGTCATTGGGGCAACATCCGCCGCAGATCCACTGTCATGTATCGTAGAGAGGAGAATAGCAAATGAAGCTAAAACGATTCCGAAACAAATTCATTTCGATGCTGCTTACGCTGGCAATGCTTTTGACACTGTTCCCTACCGCAGTCTTTGCCGAGGATACGGCGGCTGACCGACCGGCCAGCGCCGAATTTAAGATCATGGGACTGTACGCTCTCCGGGATAACGGGCGGCGTGTGTCCTTCTTCTCTTATGAGTCAAGAGACAACGCATTCCTGACAAAAGCCAATATGACCTATCCCGACTCCTGGTTCAAGTTGATCTATGTGATCGAGAGATCACAGCCGGTCACGCTGGAACTGTATGAGATGAAGGATGAACCCGCGTATATGGATGAAGATATTGTTTCCATGCCGTATGCGCCGGAGGATGATGCGGATGGACACGGAAAACTCCAGAGCGAGGAGTTCCTTGGCCGCCGACTGGGCGTACTGGTGGGCGTTCCGGTGCAGGAAAATATTGTCCCGCTTCAGGAGGGGGATGACATTTATACGGCGGAGCAGGTGAGCTATTCGCCTATCGATGAAGATGAGTGGCTGAATATCGTCTATCAGACGATCCGCGGGAAGCGTCAGCCGGAAGTGATTGAGGATTTCTACGCTTTTGGCTTTGAGGGCAATCGCCTCGCCGGACTGGACGATGCGGCTGCAACGGTGAGCCTTGATGAGCTCCCTGCCCCGGAAGATATGGCAGAGACAGACGCTCTGCTCCCCTCGGAAAATCTAGATGCTCCAAATCCAGAAGCAAATTTGCCCGCTGACATCAACGATGAAGCAATGGATACGGAAAAATCTCCTGCCAATGAGACATCGGAGGATGGGGCTTCCGAGGAAAGCCTGACAACGGATACGGAGTCTGCAACGGCGATAGAGGAGTCCTTTGCTCCCTCTGCAAATGCGGAACCATTGGAAGATGATGCGGACACGACACCTGCCGATGCGGATACGGTGGATTCGGAGACGGTGGAAACGGATAAGGCAGATGTGCCGGTGACAGCAATTGAGGACGAGCCTTCTGCAGAAAAACCTGTCGAAGCTGTTTCGGACGTGGAACCGGAGGAGCAGCCGGAGATCAATGCGGAGATCGACTATCTGCCGGAAAGTTCTGTCCTGCCCAGCGCACACGCTTTCTTCGGCTTGACGGATGCTGCCGAAGAAAGTGAAAACACCATCCAGAATATAGTTCTGTGGGACGGCAGTTACAGGGATGACAGCGGCAGCCTCACCCGTATTTCCAGCGGCGGCCGCTACGTCATCGTCATGCAGCCCTGTACGCCCCGGACAGCGATCTACAACAGCTTCCTCGGTTTTGATGTGCCGGAGAAAGGTGAGGCCATTGACACCTTCGAGATGATCAATTCCTGGGATGATCTGATCGCAATTCGGGATGAACTGGCCTGCAGCGGCGACCCTGTGGATCTGCTCAGCGGCAGTTTTACATGGAATTACCGTGACCTTGCGCTGTACGGCAAGGATGATCTGGAATTTACACGTTACTACGAATCTGTCCACGCGGATGAAAATTACGGGCTTGGCGGCGGCTGGACGTCCAACTTCTCCTATGCGCTGGAGTTTGACGGCCGTTCCGTGATCGCCCATTTGCCGAGAGCCGTTACGCTTTATTTCCCAATCGGCTTTGACGGCAGCTTTGACACCTGCGGTGATTACTCGCTGGTGCAGACAGGCAGCGGTTACGCCATGACGGATAAGGCGGGGACAATCTACCGCTTCGACAATAGCGGCCGTATTCTGAGCATCGTCTATCTTAGTGGGAATACGCTGTCCTTCCAATATGACGGTGACAAGCTCCAGAGCGTGTCCAACGGCGCCGGCAGCTTTACATTCTCCTACAGCGGTGACAATATCGCTGCGGTGACGGACAGCGTAGGGCGCAGCATCCATCTGTCCTATGACGGCGGCCTCCTGACTGAAGTGGAAAACCCTGATGGAGACAGCCTGCGCTATGCGTATGACGGCAACGGGTATCTCAGTTCTGTTCAGAATCTCAAGGGTGAGATCTATGTAGAGAATGAATATGACGCACAGGGCCGTGTAGTCCATCAGTATGCCGTAAACTTCGGCACCTTTGATTTTACCTACGATTTCGATGGGCGGCACAACACCTGCACCGGCGAGGACGGCTATTTTCATGAGATCTGGTTTGATGAGCAGGGACGGATCACCAAGTCTACAGATGCCAGCGGCAGCCAGACGGTGACCTATAATGACCTCAATCAAGTTACCAGCCGGACGGATCGTGAGGGCAACCGCACATCCTATGCCTATGATGCCGCGGGCAACAAAACCAAAATCACTTACGCCGACGGCACTTATGAGCGGTTCGAGTACGACAGCAATCGGATGCCGACCATGATCCGTGACCGCAACGGGAATACGAGCTACTATACCTACGACCATCAGGGCAATATGACTTCCGCTACCGATGGCCGCGGAATGACCCGCTCCTATGTCTATGATGCCGACGGCAATCTCACTTCCGCAGCGGATGCGCTTGGCGCGCAGACGACCTACACCTATGACGCTCAGGGTAACTGCACGTCCATGACAGACCCGCTGGGCAATGTGACCGCCTATATTTATGACGGGCAGGGCCGCCTGATCACAGTCACCGACGCCATGGGGTCAGTCACTTCCTATGAGTATACCGAGGCCGGCAAACTGGTGAAGGTCATCGGCACCGATGGCAGCGAGCAGACCTACACGGTGGATGGCAACGGCTTCAACATCAGCGAAAGCGACCGCATGGGCCATGTCACCACCTTTACCCGTGACGCGCAGAACAATGTGACCTCTATCACCGATCCGCTGGGCAATGTGACCCGCTATACCTATGATGACAGCGGAAATCTGACCACAGCAACAGACGCCAACGGAGCGGTCACCCGCTATACCTACGATGCTGATGGCCGTATTGTTTCCATGACCGATGCCCGCGGCAATACCTGGCGCTATGCTTATGATCGGAACGGTCAACTGGTTTCCACCACCGATCCTGTCGGCGGCGTCAGTTCTACCGAGTACAACAGCGTTGGACGTGCTGCCTCCGTCAAGGATGCCAACGGCAATACCACCCAATATACCTATGACGGCGTCGGCAACCTTACAAAGATCACCAATGCACTCGGCAAGAGCACCGTCAGCGAATACGATGCCAACGGTAATCTGACCGCCACTACGGATCGCAACGGCCACACCACCCGCTATGCTTACGACGCGGAGAACCGTTTGATCCGCATGGTGGATGCCGAGGGCAACACGACTTCCTACACCTATGACGCTAACGGTCAGATGACCAAGACCACCTCTGCCATGGGCGCGGAGACTTCCAGCACTTATGACGCGCTGGGGCGTCAGATATCCTCGGCGGATGCACTGGGCCACGTGACCGGCTACGAATATGATGTGCTGGGTCGCGCCACAAAGATTACCTACGCGGATGGCGGCTTTGTTGCCTACACCTATGATGCCAACGGTCAGGTTTTGACTGCCACCGATGAACTGGGCGGTGTGATCTCCTATGCCTACGATGCCAACGGCAGACTGATCGAGATGACGGACGCCATGGGCGGCAAAACGGCATACGCCTATGACGCTGTCGGCAATGTGACTTCTGTTACCGATGCTCTGGGCGGGAGCACAACCTATCGCTACGACGAAACGGGAAATATGACCTCGGTTACAGACGCCAACGGCAATACGACCGGCTACACCTATGATGCTCTCGGCCGCGCTGTTGCCGTTACGGACGCCAATGGCGGCGTGACCCGCGCGGAGTACGATCATAACGGGAACATTGTCAAGGCTGTCGATGCCGAAGGAAATGCCACTACTTATGTTTATGATGCGCTGGATCGTCTTGCCAGTTATACCAACGCGGAGGGCTATACCTTCTCCTTCCAGTATGACAATGAGGGAAACACGGTTTCCTCTACTGACGGCAACGGCAATACCACCCGCTATACCTACGATGGATTGAACCGCGCAGTCTCCAGCACCAACGCCGAAGGCAATACCGCGTACAATACCTATGACGCAGATGGTCGTATGGTAAAGTCCGTGAATGAAGAGGGTGCGGAAACCGCCTATGCCTATGATGCGGATGGTCGTCTGATCTCCATGACGGATGCCCTGGGTAATGTTACCAGCTTTGAGTACGACAGCAGGGATCGGGTCATCAAGGTCACCGATGCCAAGGGCAATGCGACCACATTCACCTATGATCTGGCAGGCAATGTCAAGAGCGAGACCAATGCCAAGGGCGTTGTGACCAGCTATGCCTACGATGCCAATGGCAACCTCACCTCCATGACGGATGCTGCCGGCACCGTGACCTATACCTATGACGCCCTGAATCGGGTTACCAGTGTGAAAGACCGCCGTGGCAATACGCAGTTCTTCACCTATGATGCCACAGACCGCATCGTGCAGGTCAAGGACCGCAACGGCAATGCCACACGGTATGTCTATGATGGCAATGGAAACATTGTAAAGACCATCGATGCACTGGGCACGGAGTCCGTATTCACCTACAATAAAAATGACCAGCTCATTTCCACCGACCTCCACCGTGTGGATGCCCTCAATGGCGTGGACTCCCACGAGATCACGCTGTATGAGTACGATGGTCGGAATCTGGTCACGAAGGAGATCAACGCGCTTGGCGACAGTACCGTTTATGTCTACGACGGCAACGGCAATCTGGTCTCCAAGACCGACGCGGACGGTTATGTGACCCGGTATTCCTACACCGCCCTTGATTTGGTGAAGAAAATCAATTACAATGGGGCAAAGGAGGTCTCCTACCAGTATAACAAGGTCGGCGAACTGGTGCAGATGGATGACTGGACCGGCACCAACACCTTCGAGTTGGACCTGCTGGGCCGCCTCCAGAAGATGACCGACCACAAGGGCAACACGGTTTCCTACACCTATGACGCCGTGGGCAATCAGACCGGCATTACCTATCCGGACGGCAGCAAGACCCGCAGCTTCTACGATGCGGTGTATAACCTCACCAGCGTCATTGACGCGGATGACGGCACCTACGCCTATGTCTACGATGCTGCCAACCGCCCTGTCAAGCTGACCTATCCCAACGGCTGGATCGAGCAGTATACCTATGACGCGGAGGGCAACCTCCTCAAGACGGTGGACACCGATCCCTTCCAGCTCTACAACAAGACGCCCAAGGTCAAGTATGAGTACACCTACGACGCCGAGGGCAATGTGCTGACGGAGTTCCAGCGGGACAGCGACGCTACGGAAAATCTCAAGAGCCGCACGGCCTTTACCTATGATGCGCTGAACCGGCTCACCGGCAGCACCCGCAGGCTGGAGGTCTATCCCTACGATACCCTCGCCTATGCCTACACCTACGATACGCTGGGCAACCTGCTGAAGCAGAGCGGTCCCACCAAGGGCGAAGAGGATACCTACCAGTACAACGACCTCAACCAGATGGTGAGCAAGCATGTGTGCGGCTATGAGCAGAAGATCACCCGCATCTATGACTACGGCTATACCTACGATAAGCGCGGCAATCTGGTGAAGGAAGAAGAGATTTGTTCGCCTACCACCACCGGACCCGAGAATATCACCATTGCGACCTATCTCTATGACGAGACGAACCGCATGGTGCGGGGTACCAACAAAGCCGGCGAGGTCAGTGCGTACACCTTCAACGGTCTCGGCGTCCGCGTCGGCACGGAGCTGATTTTGGAGGACAATACCCACGGCTATACGGACTTCCACTGCCAGACGCCCAGCGTGGAGACCGGCATTGAAAAGCCGGAAGTGGTCAAGACGGATTATGTCATTGACTATACCAGACTGGACATCGACCAGCGGGTGCTGATGAAGTCCGAGCAGGACGGCTACGATTTCTTCTACACCTACGGTTTGGACAAGCTGCAGGTCATGACGATTGGCGAAGGCAGCAACTGGTGGGGTCAGAGCATCAAGAAATGCGTCAATATGGCCTACGTCCACACCGACCGCCTTGGCAGCGTGGTGAATCTCTCCGACCAGTACGGTCGTGTGACCGCACGGGCAGACTACACCGATTGGGGCGAGGTGCGCCGGTACACGGACATCACCGTGGACGGCGGCTTCCGCAGACTGCTGCCGGAGATCACCTATGCGACGCATGAGTATGATGATGTCCTGAACCAGTTCTACGCAAAGGCCAGAATGTACGATGCGGAGAACAAGCGGTTTGATGCAGTGGACTTGATTGCAGGAACAGTTGCGAATCCCATTAGTTTGGTGCAGTATCTGTATGTTGTGGACAACCCCATAAAACAGATTGATCCGTTAGGGCTTATTTGGATTAAATACGAGAACATTGTATCTAAACGTAATAACGGTGAGGATGCATCGCATAGCTATTCAACCGAGCTGAAGAAGATGCAACAGATGCTTAACTACATGGGATATTCAAATATTCCCAATGGAGATATGGGGGTAGACTATGGAGGTCTCACTGCTGCTGCGGTGAATTTGTTCCAACTCAATTACCAGATTAAGCCGACAAGCTTCGTTAACAATACGACCTATCTGACGGTTGCCAATGTCTATGTTAACAAAAGGTATTCTAACAAAGAAAGTCAAAAGGCTTTTTACGATCTGTATGTGCGGCAACTGATGAAACGTGATGGAATTACGAATAAAGACTACTATCGCAAATATGTTTGTGTTGTTCCTCAAGGTTTCTCACAATCTGTATTGGACAATCTTCCTGCTGGAGTGTCAACCAAGAAAGTCAATGGTATTTGGTATTTCGACTATACCGATGCTATGAACAAAGTCCTTACTGAAAACGAAAAGGTAGTGCTTGAACACCAAATCCCACTATACGAAGATTATGTTGCTGAAGTAGGTAAAAATCTCACATGGTTTGGACGCTTAGTTTATAATTATAACTCTGCGTATCAAGCCAAGCGAATCAATGAACTTTTGTGGTTTGCAAGCATGGTAAAACCTAATGCTGAATGGGACATCAAAGTTGAAGAACGATGGGAAGCTATTTTTGGAGATGGAAGTTTCTATGGAAATCAGTTCCGATTCGTTTTTGATGATTCGGTCGTCACACCCGAGATGATGGGCAATATTACATATGGCTATTGGGGGAAGGCTCTTGGTGTCTCCGATGAAATGCTATATTTAGGCGGCGGAGTGGCGAATGCGGGAATTGAAATCTGGAAACTCTTGGACGAGTACTACGGTGAGAGCGAGGAAGATCATCTGTCAGTGAAGTGGGGTATCGAATACTATAATGCAACGCACTAAATTGATTGTCTACCCAATTCTGGCGACTATTCTGCTTATTCTTGTCTTTCAATTTGTAGAAAACAAAAGCCGCAATATTTCGGTGGAAGAGTACTTTTATCAGAACAGTGATGAGTTTACTGATATCGTGGATGTTTTGCGCCAAAACAAGGTTGAAGGGTTCCCTTTGTATTTAACATCCGAAGACGATATCCAAACACTTTTTGGGGATGCAAATCAAGATGTTAGTGCAGAAGCAATACGCTCTGTGTTCAAAAAGACTGATTGCAATGCCATCTATGCCTCAACAACCCGTTCTGGAAATTTCTATTGCCGTTTTGCGTGCCGAGGACATGATGCAGTAAACGGAATTGCATTTGTTGGAGATAATAGGTATCCCGATACAATCAATTCGATTTTTTCTGGTTCGCTTGTATCGGAATGCACTTTTATTGATGATGAATGGGTGCGTTTTGAGTATTATACCGCTGAAGGTGAGAAAAAGATAACGGGATGAATAGTATGGGAGGGTGCAGAAATTGCACCCTCCCATACTATTTGCCGAAACGCTAATTTCATGCTGCCGGCACCGTGACCTATGCCTATGACGCCCTGAATCGGGTTACCAGCGTGAAAGACCGCCGCGGCAATACGCAGTTCTTTACCTATGATGCCACAGACCGCATCGTGCAGGTCAAGGACCGCAACGGCAATGCCACACGGTATGTCTATGATGGCAATGGAAACATTGTAAAGACCATCGATGCACTGGGCACGGAGTCCGTATTCACCTACAATAAAAATGACCAGCTCATTTCCACCGACCTCCACCGTGTGGATGCCCTCAATGGCGTGGACTCTCACGAGATCACGCTGTATGCAAAGAAAGCAAGCGTTACTAATTCCAATGCCACAAACAATAACTATTTCATGAAGGTTCCAAAATGTTAGCAATATTTCTGCAAAACCGGGCGGGGCTATGAAATCATACGCCCCGCCCATGAAGCGGCCCCAGAAAACCCTGCAATCAAGAGTGTTTTCCGGGGTCAAATGCTCACGGTCTACCCCGGTTTTTCCACATATAGCCGCGCTGCTTCTGCCGCCTTGCAGCACGGGCGCAGGTCGGGGAGCAGTACCGCTGCCGCCCGTCCGGGAGAAAGGCCCTGCCGCACACCGGGCAAGGACGGGTTTCCGTGATACGCTCCACGGTCAGCGACCTTTCCAGCACGGGATCAAGGGGCAGCACCGCCGAACGGAAATAGCAGCAATATGCCCCTGTCCAGCATTTCCCCAGCATATAGCACTCTTTATCTTGTTTCCACAGAAAACATTATGTAAATCGAATCTTTCAACTTGTAGGAAGGTCAGACTACATGATACAATAGCATAAATAATGACTGGGAGTTCGCATTATGTTGCTTTATTTACAGATGCTTGAAACTCCAGAGGAGAAGTCGCTGTTTGAACAGATCTATCTGGAGTACCGTGGCCTCATGTATCATGTGGCCTACGAAATTTTACATAACGATCAGGATGCCGAGGACGCTGTGCATCAGGCTTTCGTAAAAATAGTAGAAAATATTAAAAAAATTGATGATCCGGTGTGTCCAAAAACGCATGGCTATGTCGTTACAATAGTTGAACACCAAGCGATAGATCAGTACAGAAAGCGGCAAAAATACAAAACTGTCGAACTGATCGAAGAAATTCAAGGCACAAATGCTCATTATGAAGGGGACAACGATTTGACAAAATGTATTTTGCAACTGCCTGCCAGGTATCGTGAAATGATTTTGCTACGCTATCATTATGGGTACACTGTCAGGGAAATTGCAAAGATGTTGGAACTGTCGTTGCCGGCCACAATTAAACTGGGTCAACGGGCTAAAACCAAATTGAAAAAACTATGTGAGGAGGCGGGAATCCTGTGATAAGCGATGAAACGCTGAAAAAAGCGACGGCTGAAGCGGATCAGGCAATCAGGGATTCGCTCCCCGCTCCAGCAGAATGTGAACATGAGTTTTCGCCATCGTTTCAACGAAAAATGCGCCGCACCTTTCGCAAAGCAAAATATCCTGTGATCTACAAACTGCCCAAATATGCAGCTTGCTTTGTTCTTGTGGTTGTTCTCGCCAGTAGCACTTGGCTGACTGTTGACGCAGAAGCGCGAGCCGCCTTTTTTGCGTGGGTGCGTGAACAATATGAAACATTCATTGAATATCGCTTTGTTGGAGATACCACACAGAATGATAAGTCAAAGCAATATGAATTAACGCAGTTACCGGACGGATTTTTCGAGACCAACAGAATGGAGTCGAAAGGAAACGCAGTAGTCATATATCAAAACGGGTCCGGAAAAACCATTCAATTTACCTATTCGCAAGGTGATGATTCCATAAGTCTATTTCTCGAAAGTAACACTTCTGATGTTCAAATTGTTCGCATCGGGAATATTGACGCGGAGTTTTACCTTTCAAGCGATCCTGATATATCAAATGGCTTGGTTTGGCAATCAGAAGATAGGAATACGTTTTTTTGTATTACATCCACTTTACCCCAAGAGGTTATGCTTCGATTGGCGGAAAGCGTACAAGCAAAAAAATAAATTTGTTAACAGCTGTCCAAAATGACCCCTTTCATTCGTTTAAGAAGTAAAACAAATGAAAGGGGTCATTTCTTTGAAAAAACGAATTATTCCGCTTGTACTATTGCTCGCCATGCTACTGTCACTTCCAGCATATGCGGCATCTCCCCGTGTGATGACAATTCTACCTGCAATCTCTTTTGATGGCACAACTGCCAACTGTCGTGTTTCTGTTTCTGCTGATAGATCAACTGATCAGATAAGTGCCGTTATCCAACTTTGGAATGGCTCCACACGTATTGCGCGTTGGACTGACTCTGGGACTGGATACCTTCTTTTCTCTAATTCAGCTACTGTTTCAAAAGGCAAAACCTATGAGTTAACCGTTGATGTGAAAATAAATGGTGTCTCAAAGCCACAAGTTTCAATCGAAGGTACTTGCAAATAAATTATAATTACTCCATTTCTTAGTGGACGCGGTATTGCTTTAAGGCTGTAGTGAAATTATGTATTCATAAACCGCATTCATCATAAAAAAGCATGATACAAAAGTAGCTTTATAAAGCCACTTTTGGAATACTGTCGGTGTGGTAGTTTAGCAAGAGGAGGTCAAGATTTATGGCAAAAATTGAAAAGCGTTTTCTCTCCTTTGGCCTGGTGCTTGCTCTTATGGTTGCACTGTCCTCCGTCTGTTTCGCAGAAGAATTCGATTTTTCCAACCTTAAAAAGTCTGTGGACAGTAACAGCTGGAGCTACATCGGCTCGGCCACCAAAGACAGCGCAACAGAAAATGGTGAGTTAAAAATCACCAAAATGTATGACGCTGATGGGAATGAGACGAGCCTGTACTCCCAGGTGTACGCAAAAGCAACCAGCAGCGGAACTTCCACGCTTGTAACCTCGGGCAGTTGGTACGATGTTCCCATTCCCTCCTCTTTTCAGGCAGCTAGCAAAAGTGTTAGCTTGTACTGCAAGGGGCACATTCCTTGGATCGATTGCAAAATCTCCGGTTACTGGAACGTACATTGATTTCACACCTGTTCACCAATAACACATCAAGTATTAAATAACTAAAATTACCACACCGACAGTTATTATTTAGGAGGCAGCCAATGATTTTTTCATCAATCTGCGTACAGATAAATACCATGTTTACCAAAAAAGAGTTTAAGGTCGCAGCAGTGATTGCCTTATTTTATTCATGCTTTGCATTTGCTTTTACATTGACAGAGTTTTCTGGAATAGATATATCAAAAATAAAAGATGCTAACCAACTCGTCTGTTTTTCACAGTCAAATAGGCTTTGGTTTTTCTTTTCTTTACTTTATCCGTTTTTGTTGGTCTTACCTTTTTCGACTTCATATATTGATGACTACAAGAACCAACTTCTTCCTGTATATATAAGCCGTACTTCACGAACTATTTACTATGTATCAAAACTAGTTGCCAGTTTTTTTGGCACTTTCCTTATTATTGCCGTTCCATTTTTCATTAACCTCATTCTTTGCAATGTTTTTTTACCTCATAATCAAAATACATGGCTTGGTGAATACCAGATGGGAAATTATTTCCGTCAACTCTTAGGAACAAATATATTGTATCAGACTTCATATACCAAAATGCCTTTTTTAAAAATTTTTCTTTATAGTCCATTTTTATACAATTTTATCTATCTGCTTATTTTCGCTGCATTTTCTGGATTACTTGCATCCTTCACTCTTAGTCTGTCTTTCCTATATAAAAAAAGTAAACTTTTTTTGTTCATACCCGTGTTTGCAACCTTACAGCTGTTTAGAGTATATGATTCCGATCTATTTTCTCGTTCAATAGAAGGCGGTCAAACATATGTTAATTTCGACATATTGGACTATGTTGTTCCAACGCTTCTTAAAGGCCAGGACTATGCGTTCTTTGCCAAACTTGTTTTTATAATTTTTTTAGCAATTGTTACTTTATGTATATATGGGATTAAAAGTGATTTAAAAAGTCTCCAATAAAAGCATACAATCTATTATGTGTTGTCTGAGTGGAGGAATCTTGAATGAGAAAAAAGAATGTTTTCATTTGCGCAAAAAAAATATTACTTATAATTCCATACATATTTTTTATGTCGCTTTCAGACATTTTTTTGTCGTCTCCACAAGATCAACCTCTCGCAGAAATTCTATGGTACGACATTTTTGGGCGTCTTTCTTCAGGTAATGTTCAAACACTTGTTATGTCCATTGAAAGCCTCGGGGTTTTTTTTCTATTTACTATACTCTTCGGAAACCACATATCAGTTTTCTTCGATTCAATAGGAACATTTATCTTCAGTCGTCTCCCAAGCCGTAAAATTTGGATTTCAAAAAAAGTTATTGGTCTAAGTATTATTTCGATATTCTACACAATTCTTTACCTATCTCTAAAATTCTCTATCTCTTCTAGACGAGTTATTGTATGGCAGATGGACCGTCAGACTTTATTTACACTAGTTACTCTATTTGCAATGTTATTTCCTATGTTTGCTACAGTATGTTTATTAGCCAACTGGATTTCTATTAAGCATGGTTTACCTATTGGCATTATAGGCGTGTTTGTGCTCATATTGGCTTTGGAACTCATTGCTATTCTTAATTTTGATAGTTCGATGAATATGATTTTAAATCCTCTTTGCTTTAATATCGATATAATCCAATCTGTTGAAATAGCTTTGGCAAAAATATTGTCTGAACTAGTTTATCTTGCTATTTTGTCAATTGGAATCACATTATATATATGCCGCACAGATATTTTCTAACATTTGTGGGAGGTGCAAAGGTGAAACAACTTTTATATGCTGAAAGTGTCTCTAAAAAAATAGGTTCTAAACAAATATTGCAAAATATATCCTTGAATTTGTCTGGAGGAAATGTATACGGTTTTGTTGGCGAGAATGGTTCCGGAAAAACTATGCTTTTTCGTATTTTAAGTGGACTAGTAAAACCAACTACTGGAAAAGTTTGTTTAAACAGAACTGATATCCACAAAGGCCGCTGTTCAGAGAGAATTGGTGTAATTATAGAAAATTCATGTATGTGGCCTGAATTAACCGGATGGGAAAACCTCCTATTTTTAGGTTCGCTCAATAAGCGAATTTCAAAAGCTGACATTAGAACCACATTGGAGAGGGTTGGACTTGATCCAACCAATCCTCTTCCTATCAAAAAGTATTCACTTGGTATGAGGCAACGTCTCATTGTTGCTCAGGCTATTATGGAGAAGCCAAATTTTCTTTTTTTGGACGAACCCACAAATGCCATTGATAAAGAGGGTGTATTACTTATACGCGACATCATTGCTGAGGAAGCAAATCGGGGTGCTGTTGTTTTGTTGGCCAGTCATATAAGTCAGGATATTTCTACGCTATGCACAGAAATCTACCACATGAAACACGGTAGGATTGAGGAATAGGGGGGAAACAAATGAGAAAAAAGCATCATATTTTTTTTATTGCTAACATCTCCCTCCTTTTGATTGCTATTATACTTGGTCTCGTCTTTCAAGGCAGCATTTCTGATTGCGGAATTTCTCACCTGTCAAATATAAAAGATGTCGAAGATTCACATATAGTATTAAATTATGCGTGGAATGAAAATGATGAAGGGGGGTTGACCCTTACATCTTTCGGATCAGATGTGGATCTATATGGTGTGGCTTCTGCAGAAATTATTGCGGTTGTTGCTCCAACTGGAAACATAATTCAAACCGAGGGAAGCATCGGTCAAGAATTCACTGTGAAGGAAATTATCAAAGGCGATGCTTCTCTTTCAGTAGGTAATACAGCATATGTTTATCAATATTTTGGATTTCAAGAGGTCGATGGACATATCGAATTCATGAATACATTAAATTTGATGAATCCTGAAAATGACTATCTAATTTTTATGGACAGCTCTCCGCTAAATGCATATCAAAATGAGCCCGCATTCATTTTAAAATCAGAGTTTTTTGGTTATATCAAAACGGATCATACCGACACATTAACACTTGAAGGGAATTATAGGGACTATAATTTTTCTGATTTAGCTAATTACGAATTTTTCTCTACATCTGAGTCTGTAACAAAAACATTAAATTATATTAGAAGCGAATTGTTAAAAAAATTCACATAAAGGAAATGCACTATGATAACGGTTTGCCCGTTTATATCATGAACGGGTAAACCGTTGAATAGAAAAGGCTGCGATAGAAGCAAGAATTTGTGAGAGCGACATTCAGGAGAGGTGGTGAAGAGAGTAGGGCTGCGGCTGGCGAGCTGTAGCGGATTGTAGGAAGGCTCGTCTGGGCGAGGGTAAATAGTAATTAGGCCCAGAGAGTCTTGGCTGACAGATCTGTCGGTCGGGGGGTTAGCAATTTGCTAATTAGAAGCCGATTCAGGTACGATACACCTGTGTGATGCGTGGGCTTGCCGCAGTAAGGATGTAGTTCAATTAGAAGATCTCACAGCGTCTATCTGCCTTGACTATGTAAAGTGTTCAAAACCAGAACGACAAAGATGGCTCCTTTGCGAACTCAGGAAAATCTGCCGCTACCTTGAGCGGAATGACCATTGGTAGCATTGTCGGGCGTTTTGTGCGCAAACTTAATGACACTGCTCATGGAGGGAGCATATCACAAGCGTTGAGTCTGACAGGGGCGGCTTCATTCCGGTCCTTTGCTTTTAATCCTGCTCGAACATTTTCAGAGAGTTCAGGATCGATGCCACACCATCCTGCCCGCCAAACCATTGTTCCAATTCCCTTCCGTCTGCGGGCGGCATAGGTTCAGACGCAGCGGAGATAGCCGCATCCCGCTGTGCGGTGGAAGGCTTCGGCTCGGGCTGCTTTTTCAAATGACTCTGGTTCTTTGCCAGAATGGCAAGGATCATCTCCTCCAGCGCCGCCTGATCCGGAATCGGAACCGGAACAGACACCTCCGGCGTCTCCTTGCAGTTGATATAGTGCAGGACAGCGCTGACAAGAAACTGCGCTTTGCTGCGGCCTTGCCGGTTGAGCAGGTCGATCACCGCTTTATGCTGTGGGTCACAGATGTTGAAGCGGATCGTGAATTTCCCGGGGTCCTTCTTGTCGGTCATAGCACTCACCGCCCGCTGTGCTGAAGCCGGTAAAGATACTCATACCCCTTGGCATTGGCATTGATGTCCTCCACAAAAATCGCCTGCCCGGTTTTTCCGGACGCTTCGATCTGCCGGCGCAGCAGAGTAGCACCCCCGCCCAGGAAGATCACTTTGCCGGACTTGAGTTCCAGCATCCGCTCCCGCAGGCCGCTGAGCAGGTCGTTAATAAACTCCTGTGCTTCCCGTTCTGCCAGAGCGATGACCTCCGGCGCCGCGTCCTGATCCTCGCTGCGCAGGATCCGGTCGATCTCGCTTTCCTCCAGCAGAATGTCCAGCTCGGCATTTGCTTTTGCACAGATGCGGTTATAGAGCAGGATCACACCGTTTTCCAGAGAATCACAGGCTGCCATGTCCGGCACACCGTTCCGCAAACGCACATAATCCGCCGTAAAGCCGCCGATATCGACCACCAGCGCTCTGGGGAATGAGGCGAGGTTTTTTACCGTGGCCGCAGCGGCGGAAAAGGACTGCGGGAAACAGGCGGTATTTTCAATGAAAATGGCATAGGTTTTTCCCTTAAACTGAAAGGCCACCGCACCCCGCCCGTTGAAATAGTTGATAAACCGCTTTGCCTGCACGCCAAAATGCGCGGGAGGAAGGCCGACCGCCAGCTGCACGCGCATGAGGCTGCCGCTGTACTGTTCCATCGCTTCGATCTCATGTGCGATGGCAAAAAGCGTCAGAATGAAGAAGCGTTCATCCTCTGTCTTATCTCTGCGGTAGGGGATCCGCTGGTCGGTCAATGTGTAATACTTCCCCCGATAGGCCAATGCGTCCGTTCCGAAGCCGGGCGTGTCGCTCTGGATAAGCCCGGAGGTAAACGGCGGCGTATGGACGGTTTTGATTTGTTTGTTCCCGTGATCGACAGCAATTAACATAGCTATGTACCTCCTATACTTCTCTTATACGGATGCAATACGCATAAGAGCAACAAAAATCGGATCGTTCCAGAAAAAATATGCCTGCACACAAAGAAAAAGCCGGAGACCGCGATGCGGCCCCCGGCTTTCTGCGTCTGAACAACTGGGTTATTTTGCGAAAAAGTATGTGTAGAGGTTATAGTCCCGCTCCCGCGTGATCAAGCGGAGCCAGATATGCAAATGCGCCGTTTCCGCGTACAGATTAAATTCCGTGGGCTCCTTTGTCGGTTGGGCATACAGCCGGCACATCCGCTCCATCGCCCACAGGGTTTTGAATTCCGGCAGGGCGAAAAGCTGCGACTGGAAGGCGTCGATCTCCTGCCCAAGCTCCGGAGCTGGGCGCATTTCTTCATCCGGGAACCAGGTTGTCCACCATCGCCACCCGTCATAGTCCGAGCGGGAATAGGCAACCAGTGAAATAGGATACCGGGCGCTGCTCAACGGCAGCGTCTTCCGCGCTCCGGAGAAGATCTCCGTGAACGCACAGGCCGGCGTCAGCTTGATTGCCTGCGGGTTCTTATGCTCCGCAAGACGGTGCTGCTTCACGGCGTACCATTCGCTTATGGGGAGTACCTTCCTCACGGCATCCCGCAGGGCTTCGTCCATGCCGCACGCAGGACAGACATAGACATTCAGCGCACGGCTCAAAGCGTTCTCAGCAAGAGATTCCCGCATAGGGCCACCGCAGCGCATACAGGGCATGGCGCCGGGCGTGTGCTTGTTCTTTGTCCATTCGTTTTCCAAATCAGCCTTTGGATAAAGTTCAATATAGAATTTGTCCATTTCCTGTTCCTTTCCTGAAATCAGGCGATCTTCTGTTCGCCCCAGTGGATACGCAGGTGTCCCTCGTCATCTGTCTCGCGGGTCATCAACGTGGAGAGCAGGTCATAATCCACGCCGAATCTGGCATAGATCTCGTCCATATCCGCGTCCTGCCCCTTCATAAACATGGTGAGTTTTTCCTTTGCCAGCACCATCTGCATGAGGTTGGATTCCAGACTTCCGATGTAGATGGGGAAATACAGATCCTTTTTCTCCGTGGAGGTGTAGCGGACAAAGCGCATATAGAACTGGCTCATGCCGGCATTGTTGTAGTGCATCTCCGGAATGATGATCTTGTTGACAAACTCGAAGTTGACGCTGGAGGGAAGGCTCTGCTGTGTGCAGAGCAGGATGCCGTTCCGACTGTCCCGCAATATATCCCGCAGAGCGCGCCGCTTGGCAAAGGTGACGGTGGAGCCCGTCACCACAAAGAGAGGCCGCTCCGGAAGGTATTCGCGGATGGCGGCGGCGTAACGGTCCAACACCGTTGTATGCCGCACGCCGATGGCTACAACTTCTTCCGGCCATCTGGCAAGGGCTTCCACAACGGCCATCTCCTTGAGCGGCGTCTCGCCCTCGTATTCCTTCATGCAGTCCGGAGCGGCACTGATGCGCAGAAGCAGTGTGATCTGCTGAATGAGCCGCATCAGTGCGTCCTTCCGGCTGTTTCCGGTCGAGCTGTAATATTCGCGTTGGATGCGGTAGAACTCCTTCAGCACGATATTGTAGACCTCCCGTTCCTCCGGGAGAAACGGGATCGGCATCTGATGGATACGGCGGATGTCCTTTCCCGTGACCTCTTCAAAGGTGCGGGTGATGACCGTCTTTCCCAACAGCCGATCCAACTCGTCGGCGTTGTAGATGTCCTGATTTCGCTGTCCCACACCAAAGACGGTGATTTTCTCCGGCAGATGGGAGTTTGCGAACAGGCGGTAGCCCTTTTTATAAGCGGGGATCGGCATTGCGTAATAGGGATTTTCCTTGTGCTCCATATCCGCAGACCGTTTATCATAGCTGTAAAGCGTCCGGCACCACGAGATCATGTTGATGGAATTGTTGTAGAGCAGCTCCAGCTGCGGTGCAAACTCAGAGATATTGTTCCGCGTGCTGGTACCGGTAGTCAGGAGCTTATACTTGCAGCGGCGAAAGCAGGACAGCACGGAAAGCGTCTGCTTGGAGCTGGGGTTGGAGATGTTGTCACTCTCATCAAAAATGAACTGGATCTTGTAGCCAAGCTGCTTGATATAGCGCCCGATCTGCTTTTTGTACTGGCTGACCTTGTTCAGCGTCAGGATCACAAAATCGCCCGGTCGGATGCGCTGCAGATCAGTCAGCCGCTCCACAAATACATAGGAAAAGCCTGCGCCCTTCAAAATCACATCCCAGTTGTTGCGGATGGAGATGGCGCTGGAAATGACCCATATACTGTGGACAGCTCCCATTTCCACGCGGCGCTTCCCCGTGAAAATGGCGGCGGGGGTTTTGCCGCTGCCCTGTTCCCATTGCAGGAAGGCGTACCGCTTTTGGAGCGTCAGGTTGACATCGTGGCTCTGGAGCGGATTCAGGTGGATGTAAGCATGATTCTGGGCGTCCCAATATTGAAAGCGACCGATCCAGTCAGCAAGCTGCGCGTTTTCGGTCATCTCGGAAAAGGGCTGCTCCTGATTGTCATACTCCCGGCGTTTCCGGCGCAGCAGCCGCTCATAGCCCGGAAACCGTTCCGGCTCATCGTTCAGCACCGCCTGATAGATCGGCACCGGCGCACGCATCTCGCCCGTCAGGAGCTTTGCCATCTTCCGGCTGTATGCCTTGTAGACAAAGCTGTATTTCTGCTTGACCAGACGAATTTCGTCCTGCTCCGGCTTGGCGTTTTGGCGGCACAAAGCCTGCTTCAGATACGCCAGCACCTTTGCTTCGGTAAGCTGCACGCGCTGCCACTCCTCATAGGGCATATCCGCCGGCTGCCTCTGGGTATAAAAGCGGTGAACATAGGCAAAGCAGGCGTCGTATTTTTCCCGCGTGACCGGATGGCTTCGGATCTGATACAGGTACTTCTTCACCTGATAGAGAAAAGTGCTCTTGGTTGTTTTGAGCTGGGCCAGTTCCAGAAAGACTTTGTTCCGATTGCCTGCCAGATCCGCCTTTGCGACCATGACAAACTTCTCGTAAAGCGCGGTCGCTGCCATGACCGGATGCCCGGAGGGAATATAGATGTCCGAGCAGTCCGTTGAGTACCGTTTGGGTGCCCAGTCCGCCGCGGAGCTTTTCTTCTGCCAGAATTGCAGCTTGGTCGGAAAGCCGTCCACGCCGCTGTCTGAAAAGGCGTGCTCCGGCAGCATCACCTGCCCTAAGAAGCTGAATCGGCTCTCCATCATGCGGATGGCGCCTTTATCGGAGAAGCTGTCAGCAAGAAAGGACGCCGGCACAATGACTGCCAGAATACCGAGGGGCTTGAGTAGCTTTGCCGCCTTTAGGCAGTAATACTGATGGGAAGTCATAACGGTGGCGTCCGGCATGATCCAGCGCAGGTGAAAGGGTGGATTGCCCAGAACAAAATCAAAATGCGTTTGGGGCTCATAGTCCCGAATGTCACCCTGTACGATGTGTGCCTGCGGGTAGAGCTTTCGGGCAACGGCGCAGGCATTGGGATCGACCTCGCAGCCGTAGGCGTTGCGTTCATTTGGCAGGAAATTGAAGAAATTTCCCATGCCGCAGGTGAGATCCGCTGCCAGATCTGTGTCGGAGAGGCGCAGCGCCGAAACGATCATTTCGCACAGCGGCGGCGGTGTGAAAAACTGGCCGTTTTCCAGCTCCTTTTTCGCCGCGCTGAATGCGTTGTAGTTTTCATAGTCGCTGCGCCGCAGCCCATGCAGGCCGCCATCGCCGGTATAGCGATTGAAAATGTCCTCGTCGGTCACACCGGCCTGCTCACAGGCTTCGCTTTGCAGCAGGCGGAGAATCTGCTCATTCAACTCTCTGCGCTCCTGCTCCGTCCGTCTTTTCGGGTAATATTCGTATTTCATGTTCAAATCACATCCTTTTTGTAAATGGGGGGAGGACGCCGAAAAACGGCATCCTCCCCTTGAAATGTATAGAAAGCAGGTCAATACAGCGTATGAAACGCCGCAATGATCCGCAGTCGTACCTCCGGGGTGCGGTCTGCACTGGTGACATAGCGCCAGCCTTCCTCTGAGATGTAAGCGTCGATCTCCTCGACGCGGCCGCTGTCCAAACGGAGCCGCATGAAAATATGGGGCCCATTCGTCTGTTCAGTCAGTTTGACTGCCATCGCTGAAATGCTCCTCCTCTGTCAGTAATGTAAGCTGTTCATTCGTTGGTGGAGCCGGAGAGCGCTGCTTGTTCAGCTGCCGCTCCTTCTGCTCCCTGCGCCGCTGCCGGGATTCCCGCTTTTTGGCAGCCTGCTCCTTTTTGAGATCGACTGCATGGACGACCTCCAAGCCGTCCGCCACATCCCGCAGGTCTTGCAGCAGATCTCTCTGTTCACTTTTGGCAATGCGGATATTCTCCACATCGTAGTGAAATTCAAAGTAATCATACTCCCCGTACCGGCGGTGCATTTTGCTGAAAAATGTCTGCCGCCGATCCTCTGGTGTCAGGTGCGGGGAGTCGATCACAGAGCTGCTCCAAAGCGGGTTGAAGTGCGCCTTTTTCATTTCCAGCCAAATCTCCGCGTCCGTTCGAGCCACAGGATGGGGAAACACACGCTCGCCCTTTGTCACCTGTACTTTCTTTTCCTCCAGAAAGCCAATGCGGGTGATCCATGTGCGGCGCACATCATAAAAGATATTGGCGCGGCTCAGGTCCCGCTTCTGCTTGCGAATGACGCAGACAGGATTCTGGCAGCGGCAGCGAATACACTGCTCCACATCGTATTGGACTTCGACATGGCCGCCATCATAGCCATTACCGCCAACCACGCAGGCGCAGTAGGCTCCGCCGGTAATCTCCATGTACTGCCGGTGCTGTCTCTCGCTTCTCTCCGATTCCACCCTCTCGGCGCTTTGCTCGAAAGAATACCGTTTGCCGGTGGTGCGGCAGGGGCAGAGAGGGACAGGAAAGCCGCTGATGCTGTGTGGACAGTCCTTGCGTTCATAGGGACAGCGCAGCAGTGGATTGTCATTTTCCGGGCAGTATTCGATGCCTTGAAAAGAGGCGTCGCAGCAGGCAAGACCCCGGCCGAGATCACTTTTGCCATCGACCAAAAGGCCGCATGGAGTTTCCCATGTAAACTTCAATAGAGCCTCAAAGAGATAGCCGAAATTCTGCCAGTCACTCCAATACACGAAGGAGGGGTGATCCTCCCGCGTGTAGCCTGCGGCGTAGAGATCCCGGGTCAGTTGATTCTGTTCCATGCTCATATCCCCGGACACGGAACCAGCCCAAAGTGGTTTTCCATCACATAGCGCAGATTTTCCACCGTGACCTGATACTCCTCCGAGATACAGCCCTCGCATACGATCTGCCGGTAGCCCAGCGCACGGCTGCATCGCTTATCCCATGAGTTGACATCACCGCCGCAGACAGGGCAGGCGATGTCCGGATACCACGCCAGTTTCCCGGCGTCTGAATAGGTGGGTTTCATATCATCCTCCTAAAATGAAAAAGGACGCACAGACTTTTTACAAGTCTGTACGTCCTTCGCAATATGCTGCCATGCGGCAACGATTCTTTTTTTACGGGTCAGGTGACCCAAATGTTTGAAAGGATTGCTTTCCTTCCAAACGAGGCGGAGTTCTCAAAGCAAGGAGCCCCGTGCTATGGCACGATCCATGTCGGTTAGAACCTGTTCCGCCGTCAGATATTGCACACCGCGCTTCCGGTCATTCCGAGCCGCCAGCAACTTGGCGGAAAGGGTCAGTTCGGGAGGCAGAGAGCGTAGTTCCTGTGCGGGCAGGATCGCATTTTCTTCTTTCACCATGCTACCATATCCTCGATCCACTTTTTGAAGTGCGGACATTGCGCCATGATCGCACCGAGCCCCATCGCCTCAGAAAGCTGTGTCCCGTTCTTTACCTTCGCATAGCCGGGAATCAATGCCTCCAATCTCTTCGAAGGGGCAGTTTCCGGAGAATTATTGATATGCTCCGGCGTCTCAAAATCGTTTCGGATCCGCTGAATTTCACCAACAATCCCATCATTGGCAATCAAATGGAACGTATTCGGCTCAGAGAACAGGATGCCTTCAAATTCATGAAGCATGAAATGGAATCTGCAGTTGCGCTCACCGATATCTTCATTGATGATGGATTCAATTTTCCCAATTCTCTCAAAGATGTCTGGTGTGGCATCGGAGATACCGGGCGTGTCGCTGGGCATCGCGTAATAGTCAAACATGGTCGTTACATACTCATGCGGATGACTCTTACAGAGGATCATGAGCTCGTTTTTGACTTTTGCATAACGGCTTACACCGCCGCGATACTTTCTGTTGGCATCCCGTCTCGTCTCGCAAACGATGGGGCAGACATAAATGCCCATGCCGAGAAAATAAGGGTACAGCACCGCATTGATGAACGACTCCTCTGTGGGGCCTTCGCAATAAATGTAGATTGTTTTCATTTTGAGAGTCTACCTCCCAAAACATTTTTCTTCCAAAGGTCACCCAGCGTGTAGTCACCATCCAGCCACAACTTGAGCTGCTCCGGATCTAACCGTCTGAACTCAGAACCGGTATCACTCCGGTCAACGACAATGACATCTTCCACATCGAACTCGTTCAGCAACTCTACAGATTGCGTGGATATAATGATCTGTTTTTCATTGGAAAGCTGCCGCACGATCTCAGAGAAAATCGTGATTGCATAGGGATGCAGGCCGAGCTCCGGCTCATCAACGATGATGGTAGCTGGCTGCAGTTCATGGGGCTGCAGCAAAAGTGTTGTCAGACAGATAAAGCGAAGAGTACCATCCGAAAGCTGAGAAGCATTGAAAATATCTTCGCAGCCGGTCTGGCACCACCGCAGAACGATCTGCTCTTCATTACCCTCCTGGGGTTCCAAAACAAAGTCATCGAAATAAGGCGCAACCAGACGGATCGTTTCCACAATTTCATCGTAGTTCTGCTTGAAAAAGTTTTTTAACCGGTAAAGGAATGCGGCAAGGTTTGCCGCATCGTACAGCAGCATTTTATTATTGGAAATGTTATGCTCCTGCTTGACTCTGGCGCCCTTACCCGTATCATGGAAATGATACACCCTCCAATTCTGCTTGCGCAGGGTTGGGACAACGTAATCGTCAATTCCGTTATGGGCGCCGTTTTCCCACTGGGATTCACTATGCCCGCGTCCAATGTTGCTTTCATTGTCCCAACCACCATGATAACCGAAGTATTCCTTTTGAAAGATCAACCGGTTATCATCGGTAGGCACCAGAACGAAGCCATAAGAGTTCTGCCCAAAAAACACCTCAAAGTCAATCTCCTCGGTCACTTTCCGGCCATTATATAAAAGAGAACTCAAGCCGCTCTGTCCCACAGACACCTGAAGATTTTTAGACAGAATACTCTGGAGAAAGGAAAAGGCCGAAATAAAGTTGCTCTTTCCCGCTCCGTTAGAACCAATGAGCACATTGATTTTCCCGAAAGAAATATCACAGTTTTTGATGGATTTGAAGCCGCGAATCGTCATGCGGCTCAACTGGTCTCCCTGTAATGGCATACTAAACCTCCCAAAACAAGAAACAATTTGCTTAATTATATCAATTTCTCGTGTTCCTGTCTACCATGAAAGAGCCATATAAGGTATACGGTATTTTCTGCCTCACAGGCCGTATTTATCCCGCAGCATACGCAGCCCTTCCATGGCATCGGACACCATTCCCGTTTGAATGTCGGTTTCCGCTTCTGCAAGCTTTGTATAGACATCCTCCATAGTAGGCTTTCCTGCATGGGCTTCTATCAGCTTGCTGAAGTCACGATCCGAGATAACATGTGGCATAGATATCGGCTCCTTTCACGAAGCTACTGTACCATAATTATCACGCATCCGCAAACCCTTTATTGGCGGTCAGGAGTAAAGAATTACGCCGAAGGCTCCAGCCGGCGGCGCATATCAAATTCCTGCCCATCCGCATAGCCCATGGCGGCATATTGGCGGTTCATGCTGCTTGTGGACGAGATCTTATAACTGCTCCGCTTCATTTTGGAAACGGCATCCTCGACCGCCTGCGGCACGACCATGACCAATCCCCATTCCTGATGTTCGGCCTCTTGCTTTTGGAAAGCGGCAGACAGCCCGCGGCAGAAGCCCCATCCGTAGGAATTGCACATCTCCCGAAGTGTCTTTGCGGGATATCCCTTTTGGGTACGGATCTGTCTGCATCGGCTTGCGATGCAATCATAGGCGTAGAGAAACGCCAGCTTGCAGAGCTTGAAGTCGTCCTCCATGCCGATAAACCCGATCTCCGAAACCTTGCTGCCGTGTACGGAGCTCCGATAGGGCCTGCAGCAGTAATGTGCGGCAATGAGCGTGGAGAGGTAAACCGTCCACGGCGAAGAGAGCTTCGTGCAGGTGATGCCCACACACTCCTGAATCACCTTCTTGTTCTCCTGCGGCTCAATATCCTCCGGCATGAGCTTATGCTCCGCCATCAGACGTCGGGCCTGCAGCAGCGCGGCTTTGGCTTCCTCCTCGTAGGGGCTTTCTGCCAACGCAAGGAGCTTGGCGATCTTTTCCGTAATCTTTGACATAGACAACCACCTCTTATCCGGCCATGCGTCTGGCTCTGCGTTCGGCGTGCTTCTGCTTGAGCCGCGTATAGTCCCCTTCGTAACGCTGGCAGCCGACTTTGTTCAGGCGGCACAGCACGGCGGAGTGGAACTGAAAAACGGCGGCAGTCCTGCGGTTTACTCCGGCAAAAACATCGGCATCGTAACGCTTGTAGTCCACGATGTACCCAAGATCATTTTTCTCCATATAGTCCATGAAGGCGGTGCTGTCCACCTCCAGCATCCCGTCACAGAGAAATGCCTGATAACGGGGCAGAGGCTGACCGAGGTTCTGCGTCATGGTGATGCGCTCTCCAGCGTTGACCGGGAGAAGCTGCACCTTGATCGCCGGGGTATTCGGGTAGCATTCCACCTTAATGCGGTAGGTGTTGCCTTTATAGGTGCCGGATAAAATATCATTCATATCGGTTCACTTCCTTATCATCATTCTGACCGGGTGAAGAAGGCTTGTTGGCTTTTGCCTGCGCCTGCTCAAAACCGCGCTTGACAGCAAGGACCATCGCCTCCTCTCCCACGTCTGCGTTGCGAGGCTTTTTCCCCCGCAGCTTTTGACACTTCCTCACGGCAGCATCGTAATCATAGCCGATGCCGCATTGAAGCTTGTCCGCGATCTGGCGGAGCTTTTCTGCCTGATATTCATAGATTGCCCGGTGAAAGCCGCCGAGATCCCACTCGTCGCATACCAGCTCCAGCAGCTTTGCGTAGTCCCGCAGAGCGTTAACGATTTTTACGACATCGCCGCAACAGGTTTTCACCTCATGGGTGCCGCTGAGATCAAATACATGCAGCAGCACCTCTCTGGAAAGGCACCGCTCCAGATCAATGGATGCGGACAACTGCGGCTCATAGGTCGCAGATGGCAGCTCCAACGGCTGCTTGGCGGGCTCATTCATCTTCTGCGCACCGCTTTTCGGCGTTGCCGGATAATCTGCCGGCGAAACGGACACTCCAGGGGAATGGTATGGCGGACGCTCTGCCAGTTGTCCAACACCAGTTCATGGGAGATCTCGCAGATGCTGTCGCCCTCCCCAATATAGAGGCATTCTGAGCAGGTGTCCGGATTGCAATATTTCATGTTGGGTAAACACTCCTTTCAAATCATTATGCGGATTTTTGGCCGTACCGCATCAGCGGTACGCTTCTCCATTTTGCGCAGGCGGCCTGCACCGTTCCGGGAAGGCGCAGAATACGCCATCGCGTCATATTCGGCTGCCCCCGGCGCACACGCTCAAGCGGAGCTTTCGTTTCACAGATCGCACAGCGCAGCCAAGTGTGATGTCGGTTGGCAGTCCGAAACTCTAACACATACATTTTTCGACCTCCTGTTCCTTGGATAAAGTTGAAAGGCACAGCACCACAACGGTACTGTGCCTTTCAACCAAAATGTTACGCCGCCTGCTCTACGACCGTCACCGGCACATCAGCCGCGACCGGCGAGGAGGGAGCCAGCAGGCAGTAATGGGAGTTCATCGTCTCAAAACGGATCTGCTGCGGCGTCACGCCATGAATGGCGATCACCTTAGAGGTGTGGAGATACCGCCCCTCTTCAAAGATGAGGGCGCGGCTGCCGACCTCCAGCGGATACATCAGGGTTCCGTGAACGATACGGATATTTTTCATGGGTCACAACTCCTTCTGTTTGGTTTCTTTCTGCGTAAAATAGGTGCGGTACAACGCTTTCAGCCGATGTCGCACCCGCTTGACGCTCATGCCTTCCCTCCGCGCGGTTTCTGCCAGACTGCAGCCGTGCAGACGGTGGCGGACCAAAAGAGCCTGCTCTTTATCCGCGAGGAGAAACAGGTCGTGCAGCAGCAATCTTGCCCGAAGTGCATCAAAGGCGTCGTCAGGCGGCGGATGCGCAGCCTGATAGGAAAACTCATGGCTTTGCCGCCGCTGCTCCTGACGCCGGAAGGTATTCAGGCTGCTGTTCATGGAGCGCCACGCAATCGTGGAGAAGCGGTATCTGTGCAGACTCTTTTCGGTAAAATAGCGTTGGACAGCGTGAAGATAGCCGATTGCCGCAATATCGTAATACTCCCGGATCTCCAGCTTCTTTTCCAGAAGAAATCCATAGATCAGGGCGTGGTACTGAGCGGCAAAGCGGCGCTGCGCTTCGGTCAAAGGGACGGGAACAGGGGCCTCCGGCGGAGGCCCTGTTTCCCGTTTTTCTTCCTCAATGCGGGGGATCGTATCAGGCGGGAAGTTCTTCCCGTTCTCCATCAATGACCGCCCCTAACGCAAAGTGCGCACCGTTGTCAGGCAACTCCAGATGCGAGGCATCGCCGTCTCCGATGATGCTGGAGGCTGCGGCACCCGCCTGCGCTCTCTGCGCGTTGATGTCCTTGATCTGCGCCACGAAGCCATCCGCGTAGGCGCGGATATGCGCCAGGTCTTCCCCGGCGAAATCGGCGATCTTGGTAAAGGTGGCGACGCAGTATTCGTGGCTACCGCTGACGGCCTTCTTCAGCCCGATCCGCACCACGCCGGTACAAACCTTGCGGCGGCGGGAGAGGAACGCTTCATTGACGAAGCGTGTATAGGGCGTCAGGCTGGTAGGCGGCAGCGCGATCTGAATGGGCATATACTCACCGCTGCGCAGCAGATAGAGCATTCTCATGTTCTTGCACGCCTTCCCCTTGTTGTTTCCATCGCTGCCGAACTGGTTGAGAACGCAGTCCGCGCAGGTGCCGCCGGGCTCACCGTAGCCGACCTTCCCATCGAAGGACTGGCACAGGGGCGGCTGGTCATCATCGTACTCGCTGCCCTCCGGCCAGTAGGCGTTGGAGTTGTGGCTGTAGAGAATGACACCCTCCAGATAAGGAGCATAGTCCGGCACATCCGGGTTTCCGGACGGGATCTCAAACTGCAGGTGCCCGCCGCCGGGGATCTTGATGCGGGTGAAGCTCAGGCGCAGGCCCTCCATATCATCCGCAAGGTCTTCACTGGTGAAGTTGTCTCCGTCAAGAAGCTGCGGGATCTGGAATGTGGTCTTGGTCTCCATCATGGTGTTGGTCTGTTCGTACATAATCATATCCTCCTTAAAATTGTTCCGACCGCTCAGGCGGCCAGCAGTTCCGTTCGGTTCATCTGCCGGAAGAGGGCGGGCGACATCGTCATAACGCTGTACCCGATCTCCTCCAGCTTCGTTGCCCGGTCGTAGCTTTCAACATCCTGACTGAAGCGGGTCACGGCATTGGCAAGTCCATAGAGAGAAAAATCGCCGCCGGTGATCAGATGCTCCAGAACGCCGTTGCTCTCGTCCTCAGTAATGCCAAAGCTGGAAGAAGCCAGCTTGACAATGGCAGGGAGCTGCTTGGTATCCAGCATGGCCTCCGTACTCTCCCGCATCCGGCTCACTACCTGGGCAAACCTTGCCTCAGAGATGGCGGCGCGGACGGTGTCCTTGATCTTCAGCACAAAGGCGTGGTCATCGGCCAGCAGCGTTTCGTTGGAATAGATGGAAAAGTCCTCTTCGCTGGTCGCGGCACGCCCCACATGATTGCGGCGGGTTTTGGCGTCGTTGATCACCATGCCATTGGAGCACACCAGACGGTAGATCAACGGCTGGATGGTAACGGAGCCCAGTCCTGTCTCACTGTTGGAGATGATGACGCCAGCCTGTACCACATCGCCCGGGACAACATCCGCCTGCAAGCGGGGATTGACCACCTTGATATACATGAAATCGTCGGTGATCTGCGTGCTGACGAACCGTGCCTCCGGCAGTTCCCCAATGACGGGCAGCGTTACACTGGCAATGTCCAGATTGTCAATGCGGCGGTAGCGGTTGCTGAGAAACGCGCGGGCGCAGCCATCCATCGTGCGGAGCGTCCGAAGCTCATTTTTCTGGGAGAACCAGTAGTTGGCGTTATAGGCCAAAAGCTCCGGCGCATCCGTGCGCATCAGCTCATAATACTTCTGCGGAATGCCGAGATAGGTTCCCAGCTGGCGGTGCGCCGTCTGGCGAATATCCAGGGGCGTGATCTTATCCAGCCCATTCTCCGTGACACGGAGCTGCGGCGCGTCCGAGGTGACCGAGAGGGACAGGCTTCCGGTGTTCACCAGATAGTCCTGCTTGGCCTTGCTCTGACGCAGAAGCTCCTGCGCCATCTGCTGAATGGTAAGTCCGGTTTTCATTGTTGTTCCACATCCTTTCTCTGCCGCTCACCATGAAACGAGGATATCCGCGTCTCTTGCGTCGGCAGCGTAGCCTTCTTCCTCCAAAACCTTGACCAGCTGCGGCCAGTAGACCTTTTCAGGAAAGTCCAGAAAGGTTTCCTTTGCCGGTTCCGCTTCATTTTCCTTGGCCTGCACAAAAACCTCACCGTTTTCCTGCACAGTCAGGCTGCTGTGGCCTCTGGAGTTCAGATCGGTAACCAGCGCCTCCAATACGGCGCGGCCCCGTGTCTCAAACCAGACGCGGGGGTTTACCGGCTGCCGGTTTGGCGGCTGTGTGTCCGATGCCCCAGCCACCAGCGGAGAGAGCTTGACAAGCGAGCAGTCCAGATTTGCCTTCTGATCCAGCTTCACATCGGCGTAATCAAAATCCGGAATACCATAGACGCGGATACGTGCCGTGCCGCCCTCCACCGCAAAGCGGGAGGGCTTGTCCGCCAGCCACTCCCAACGGGCGTTGGGATATGCGGCGTGGAGCATGGCGGTGATCCGGTAGTTTACATGGCACAGCAGCGCGTCTGCCAGTTGACCGCCGTCTTTTGCCGCCGCGGTCTGCTCGCGGAGCCGAGCCTCTTTTGCGCGGTAGGCACGGTTGTTGCGCCAGAGCGGAAGAGCCTGCGTCAAGAGCCACCACAGTAACCAGAGGGCAAGCACCGCCAGCAGCAGGGGGAGAAGCATCCGTCCGCGGACAAGCGCGAGAATGGCGATCACGATACCGATGAGAAGCGAGATACTGCTCCGAAGGGGAGATTCTTTTTTCATTTCAGTTGCCACCTTTCAAAAATAATCTGGAAAACAAAAAAAGAGGAACCGCGTATGTGTCCAGAATCTCTTAAAACACATCACGCGGTTCCTCTTTTTCACTTCGCCGGAATACGCTTATTCCGGCAGGCGTTCCCGATCTCCGTCCACGACCTCCACAGGAGGCATCGGCGGCTGGGCAGCGCCGGGGCTTTGCTTTCGTGCGGGTCTCTGCGCTGTACGGGGAGGCTTCGTCTGCCATCCCGTCAGGCTGAGCTTCAGCCGCTTGTCCTTTTCGCTTCCGCCGTTTCTGGTACAGTCCATCAGCTCCAAAAAGCCTTGGACCCAGATGCGGGAATCCTTATGAATCTCCGCATTCGCCAGCGACAATGCAGCCGTTCCCCATGCCCAGACCTCAAAATACTGTCTGTGACCGGTATCCCTGCGCCCGATCCATTCGACCAGACCGAAGGACACATAGGGGACTTGCCTGTGACTCATTTTCAGCTGAAGGTCATTGGTCACCCGACCGAAAACATGGACTTCTGCCATACAACTCCTTTCTGCCGCGAGGGCAATACTTATATATAAAAAGTGCCAGTAAAGCGGCAGATACCCAATAAGGGTACAGTCGTCCTACTGACACTTGCGTACAAACCTGACAGCGTGCGCAGGTGGATCGCTCCACACACGGATCTAAGTCCATGCCCCGATAAGGGAAATTGCGCAAAACTCATTTACAGGGGCATTGTACCACAGGATATGGCTCGTGTCAAGCAAGAAACACAATATATAGTATTTAATCGCGGCGTATTTTATAGATATTGTGTCTCAGCCTATTCCTTTACGAACAGACCGATGGGACAGATGTGGGTAAAACCGGGGGTGGAGATGTACCAGCAGCCGGGCCCCTCCGGTTCCCAGCTCATTTCTATGGTGATCTCCCGCCATCCATCCGGAAAGAGCGCATGGAAGGTCTCTCCGGCGTGAATACCGCGTCCATTGAGCAGCAGACGGGGGTGAGGATCGAAGTCCTCCGGGGCGGGCAGCCTGATTTGCCCAAGTCTTTCTCTGTTCATGATAGAACCTCCTCGTATAATAAATACAAAAAAGAAAGCTGTTTTTTTGCAGCCAACAGAAAAATACAGGTTCCGTAAAAAGGAGAGAAGAAAGCTACCGAAAAACGGGACTGCTATCAGAAAGGTATCAATTGTGCAGTAGCAAATCAAAAGGGCGGTGTCGGCAAAACAACCACGTCCCAGGCATTGGCTGCAGGACTGGCAGCGAAGGGGTACAGGGTTCTGGGGATTGACCTTGATCCGCAGGGAAATTTCTCTACGGCCTGCGGAGCAGAGAACTATAATGTCCAGACGATTTATGAGGTTATGAAGCGGGCGGCCAGCATCCAGGACGCCATCCAGCACACGAAGGGCGGCTATGACGTTGTACCGGCTAATATTATGCTGGCCGGAGCCGAGCAGGAATTCTCCCAGACCGGAAAGGAACACCGGCTGAAGGAGGCTGTGGCGCCGGTGGCCAGTGACTATGATTTTATCGTGATTGACACACCTCCTTCCCTGGGCGTGCTGACGGTGAACGCTTTTACCTGTGCCACCGATATTCTGATTCCGACAACGGCGGGAATTTTTGCGACCGCCGGGATCTCCCAGCTCAACGAGACAGTCACCAGCGTTCAGAAGTATTGCAATCCGGCTGTAAAAGTGAGAGGAATTTTGTTTACGAGATTTAATCCGCGGGCGAATATCAGCCGGCAGATGAAGGAACTGGCGGAGCAGCTTGGCGAATACATTTCTGCGCCGATCTACAAGACATACATTCGATCTGCTGTAGTGGTGGAGGAGGCCCAGGCGAACAGTCAGGACATTTTTGACTATGCCAACAAGTCTACGGTGGCAGAAGACTATAAAGCATTTATTGACGAATTTTTGAAAGGGGTAAATGAATAATGGCAGAGAAAGCGAAGTTTGATCGAGAGGCTGCGTTTAAGTCTATCATCGGAGCAGGACGCCAGAGCGAGAATGCTGTTGTTGCTGAAGAAAAAAATGCAAAGAAAAATAGTGACCGGGTGCAGCGGGCCTATTATCTGGATCGGGATATTGATAAGGCGCTACGTAGGATGGCGCTGGAGGAAGGAAAGAACCTGACGGAATCGGTCAATGATGCTTTACGAGCGGGATTGACAAAATATCTGTAAAAAAGTAAAAAAGAAAGAAAAAGCGAGGGCAGACAATCGCAGATAAAAAGCGGCCCATATAAATAGCTTGAATACGCTATCTGTATGGGCCACCTAAACGATATAGAGTGCTTTAATATGGACAGTCCGGTCGGTTTGACAAATAGTGTGGTTGTTGAAATGGTTGGTAAAGAGTATTGATAGAGTGGACTATCTGTGATATAATAAATTTGCAATAGCATATTGAATATACGGAAAATTCAAGGAAATGGAGGAATCGATATGTACGGTATACAGTTCATGCGTCACACCAGCAGCCGGCTGGGCCGGAAATATTCTTATCTTCAATTCTGGAGAGGGCAAATTAAAATCGTAAGTATGGGCGCATGAACGTCGGCTTTGTAGCATGGATGTTCATGCGCTTTTTTGTATCGTAAAACATTATGTGCCCGTTGACAGTAATGGTGAAATATAATATAATAACTGCGCGATGAAAATGAGACCGTACTGGCCTCGGAATATGAAAGTAGCAAAATGCGACGAGGCTTAAGTGTGTATGCTTAGGGCCCCGTCGCATTTTATTACTCTGGAAAGGACAGGAGGGGATAAAAATGGGGAGCATAGTAGAAGCGGCCATATATGAATATATTGGTAAATTTTTCCTAATTTTTGTAGTAGTGCCTGTGGGCATAATGGTTTTAGGGTATATAATTTCCATTATTGTGGAGGTGATCAATGAAATAAGAAAAAAGTAGGAAGGAAAACCCAAACAGAGGCAAAGAAAGGAGAGCACACAAGTGAAAAAATTGATATCGTTGCTTATGACAATCGCGGTTTTACTTTCGGTTTTGCAACCGGCATGGGCTATAGAAGAAGCTGCTGAAATAGATGCTGTAGCTGCCAGCAGGAATCTGATTGTTGTAGTACCTGGAATCATAGGAAGTGAGCTCGTTGACGGAAATGGGGCAAAGGTTTGGGTTGGCGTTGGTGGAATACTGGGCCAAATCCAGTGCAATGAGGTTGGAAATCCAGTATATCCCCTATATGCATATAATAATGATAATTATGGTGCGCGTGACACCTATAAGACATTATATGATAGCTTGAAGAGCAGATACTCGAGCCAAGCCGATGTTAAGTTTTTTGCGTATGATTGGAGAAATACGAATACAAGAGCAGGACAAGCATTAAAAAGTATGGTTAATGGGTATTCTGGAAAGATTATTATCGTGGCACATAGCATGGGTGGAATAGTTGCCTCCGATTACTTGAGAATTGCAACGGAGAGTCAACGAAGCAGAACAACTCTCATTACGCTCGGAACTCCATTTACTGGAGCACCAAAAGCCGTTCAAGTAATGGAAAATGGTAAAATGTTTCCGGGGATTGTAGGAGATTTAACCAGTAGCTACATACAAAACCTGATTCGCAATATACCTGCGGCATATGAGCTTTTACCAACAACAAGATCTACTGCATATGTACAGGTTAATGGCGTCGATCAAACTGCAACGAATGCATGGAATATCTTGAAACAGAGGAGTTGGGCAAATTTTCAGAGTGGATCTGGGCTAAAACCGATGATGAATACCGCTCGAAATTTCCATGCAAACCTCATGCAATCGAACAATCAACATTATGCTTTGTCTGCAGGAAGGTCAGTTTTTATCACAAGTACTGGATATACAACAGTGCAGAAAGTGAACTATAGTCTTAGTGGGGGGCAGTATAGCGTTTCTTCGTATATAGGTACTAATGATGGAGATGGAACAGTTCCATCAACAAGCGCACAAAATAGATTGAGCAATACGGATACACATGTTGTTAGAGTCGTCAATGCTGGGAACCATACGGATATGCTTTCAAATCCGAACACCTTGACAAAGGTATATCAATATGTTTCCCAGACATTAGCCGGAAATAGCTTGTCAGCAATCGAGGAGAATGAAGTTGGAAACACCCATGTAAATGAAAAGGGATGGGTTGTTGGTGAAGGAATTGATGGAAGGCGGGTGCGAGTTATTATTCGCGGTAGCAGTATGCCGACCATAGTTTCTTCTACTGGAGAGCCATACACATTAATTGGAGAACAGCTATATGTTGGAGATGAAGCTATTGAAGATAACTATGTTGGAGAATGTTGGGAAGTAAGCGATGGTTATCAGTTTGAAATGATGAGAGGAGCACATAAATTTGTGTATGATGACGACACTAAAGAAGGCTTCTCTGTGGAAGTTTCGTATATGGAGAATGGATACTATGAGGCAATGCAAACATATGAGATTAAAGAAACAGAGGGAACGTATGAGTTAAGCACTTGGGAAAGTGTCCAGAAGCAGCCTGAGATGACTGTAAATAATGGCATCGTGGTCGAGGAAGTTGAGCCGAGTTCGATTTTTAACGGTCTTGAATTACAAAGATTAAACGTGGATTGATAGATAAGGCTGCGGTAGACGCTGATTGGAGCCTTGAAAGGAAGAGGGAATAGATGGCGGCTGCGGGAGGCATGTGGCCGGCAGCAGAAGTAAAGAATGAAGCTCGTCTGGGCGAGGATGAATAGTAATTAGGCCCAGAGCGTCTTGGTCGGTATTACCGGCTGGGGGGGTAGCATTTTGCTAATTTAGAAGCCATTTTTAGGATTAATGTTCCTATATGATGTGCGGGTTTGCCATAGTCTCAGCCCTCTGCCAATGAAAAGGCAGAGGGCTGAGATTTAATCTACGGGTTTATATTTCGTCACAGTTTTCAAATGGGTTTCGGGGTTTCCGTTCAAAACAAGGTCTGCATATCCCTTGGGTCCAAGATTTTATTCGCATCCCCACGGGGCCGTAAACTCCCGACACTGACATCTGCAATAATATTCAATTTTGGCGTGTTGTGCTCACTCATCGTATTTCTTCATTTCTATGATATTTGGGTCTTCCTGTGCAGCAGCCTGACAGTCTATCTCCGATTCGGCCCGGCACTCCTCAATCTCCTCCAGCCCCAGCAGCGCGCCATGGGGTATCCTCGCTTCCGGCAGCGCGGCTCCGGGAGAGCTTTGAAGGTAAATGCGGTAACTGCTGCCAATCAGAAATCTTTGGCGCCGATCCAGCAGGAGGTCATGCGCAGTGCCGGAATCATCCATCAGCCGGATACGCTGGTGTCCTCCCAAGGGTGCTCGCCTGATGGCGACACACACGCCCTCCACCGTTTCATAGGCCCCCTGACGGATCGCTTGAAACAGCAGAATACATCGAACGACTATGCAGGATGCCAATAAGGAGCTGAGCGTCAGAAGCGTTGGGTCGTGCAGGGCAATACGGCCTGCCAGCCCTATCAGGAGAATAACCGGCCCTGCGGCGGCGGATAAGAGCCACCGCCGCAGGATCGGAGCAGGCCAGTTTTCAAACCCGCTCATGCACAGGCCCTCTCAAAGATGACCTGCTTGCGAAGATAGAGATTGGCAACCGCCGCTGTCACAGACTGACAAGCTGTGGCAGTCCGCATTTCCGATACGATGTTGTCGCTGGTTGTTTCCTGATCTCCATACAGCAGTGCAAGCGTCTGCTGACTGCCGACGGCAGCCGAAATATCGCATTCCGCGCATCGAACCAGTTCCGCCGTGGAAAGCGGCGCGCAGCGGCTGAGGGCCATAATGTGCCGCTCCGGCTCCGTGCGCCGGTCACGCCGAAAGAGCGCCGCAGCCAGTGCGGGAGCGGTCCCGCTGCGCAGCAGTTTCAGAAAGGTCACCACCTTCAGGGGAAAGCTGCTTGAGATGGGAACAACATAAAGCCCGCCGAGAAGGTCATAAAGCGCGTCAAAATCTGTCGTGCCGCTGCCCTTGGCAACAAGTCCCCGTGTTACGAGCCGGTCAAGGCAGTCTGAAAAGCTGCGTCGAGGGAAAAGCTCCATTCCGTTGGAGAGCTGTTCATAGAAGTCCTCTGCACGCTGCCGGTCTGTCAGCCGCCAGCACAGCGCGGTCCAAAGCGTCATCTCCTGCGGATCCATTCCGAACTCACGGTGATCCATGAGAATGACCGGATAACGCCGGCCCCCGCCATCGTTTCGGCAGCGGAAATGTCCCAATGCCGTATAAAGTGTTTTTTCTGCCATACGAACTCCTCCTTATGCGCTCTTGATATCCTGTTCCGTGCAGGCGGTATAGAACTCCCGCACGATCCGCTCCCGGCGCAGCTTTTCCGTCGCCCGTGAGATACAGGCTCCAATGTAGTTTGGTTTCTTTTGATACAGTTTGGCAATGTCCGCGCAGCTGTAGCCTCTGACCTGCAGCTCCATCGCTTCGATCCCAAGCCGGGCGGTGCCGTGGTAGCGGTTCCTGAAATGGGAGAGCAGGGCGTCGGAGGAAACATCAGAGATCAGATCTTCTGTGTGAAAAGGGCTGACCGGCTCCGGCGCTCCCATCTCGGCAAAAGCGTCCAGCGACAACAACGGCAGATTTTTTCGCGCAGATTGGATCTCACGGCAGCGATCCAGCAAATAATTTCGGATAACGGTTCTGGCGTAAGCAGGAAATGCTCCCATTTCCTCCCGGTATGAAACCGACGCGCGGCAAAGTGCGATACAGCCTTCCTGGTACAGATCATCATGCCCCATGCCGTCCACCGTCTCATTGGTCTTGATGCTGCGGCGAAGCACCTGTTCCACCAGCGCAAGGTGCTCTTCCACTCTCTGGCGCTGTAGATCGTTCAAGGTAAATTCCATACTCACGATTTCCCTTCTTTCTATGTTTGATTTTGCTATGCCGCTCTTGCTGCGGCGGCGCGAAACCTGCGGCTGAGCGCAATGACCTCGTCACAGCGCGCAGCGGAGAATTTAGCGATATGCGCATCCTCGGCGGGAAGCCCCATAGACAGCTGCAGCAGGCGGTAGGCTTCTTTTCGGCTCATGATGCCATTCTTCCAGAGACTATCCAGGGCCACATGCGCATCGTGCCGCTTTTTCCGCAGGGGCTTATCCGCCAGTGTCCCCATCGGCAAAAGTGTTTTCCGGTGCGCGGCCACATAGCAGTCACAGGCGGGATACCGTCCGCAGACATAGTATTTGGCATCCGGGTCTGGGGCCTTGTCACCGTAGACCACGCTGGCCGGGCGAAGATACGCTCTGGAACCACAGGCAGGGCAAGTGATGTTGATTCGTTTCATGCAAGATCTCCTTTCTGTTTCTGGTGTTTTGAAGTGAGGGTCAAAGTGATGAAGCTGTGAGGTATTCCATCGGACACTGCTCGGAACTGCTCATTTCCCAGGTCAGGTATCTGGAAAAGAGGGATGAGAAGGCGTCCTTGCTGAGCGTTCCGATGCAATCGCCCGGATCGATCTGCTCCCCGGTTTCTTCTTCAAACTCCCGAATGCCGACGAGCAATGGCGCGCCATCCTGTCGGATCGCTGCGAGACAACCGGAGCAGTCAACCTTGCAGGGATGCGGGCACGGCCCACAGGGGACATAAATGGCGTTGCGCCAGTTTCCTTTACAGCTGAACAGCAGTTCATACAGGTTTCGATTCATTTGATCCATGGGAGCCTCCTTAAAAATCCCTCATAGTATTACGCGCCGCTCAAGGGGGGTATCGTCCCCTTAAAATTTGAACTTTTTGTAAAGAATAGAAAAAGCGGCCCGCTCATAGCAGACCGCTTGACAGTTTCAGAAAATTCCGTATAATATAAGCAAGATTATCATAATATGATTTATCATAAGTGAATCGTAGATGCTGGAGGTGGCACAGGTGAACTTTATCGGACGAAAAGAAGAATTGAATACGCTGGAAAAGGAGTTTCGCCGGGATGGCGGCTTTGTTGTGATCTACGGCCGGCGCCGCATCGGAAAGACGACGCTGATCAAAGAATTCATCAAAGACAAGCAGGCGTTTTATTTCCTTGCGACGGAGGAAGTGGAGTCCCAGAGCATGAAGCGTCTTGCCGGCGTGGTAGCCCGGGTAACGGGCAACTCCATGCTGCAGCGGGTCACCTTCACGGACTGGCTGGATCTGTTCCGGGAGATCGCCAACTACCGTCCGGAGGAAAAGAAGGTGCTGGTCATTGATGAGTTTCCGTATTTGGTCAAGACGAACGCGGCCTTTCCGTCCATTCTGCAAAATGCCTGGGACGAGATCCTGAAGGACAGCAATGTTATGCTGATCCTCTGCGGGTCGCTGATCAGCATGATGCAGAAGCACGCCCTTTCTCACGATAGTCCGCTCTATGGCCGGCGCAGCGCGCAGATCCGCTTGAAGCCGCTGCCGTTTACAGACCTCTATGCCGTGCAGGGGCAGCCGTTCTCTCAGGCCGTGGAGCAGTATTCCGTGACGGGCGGTGTTCCGAAGTATCTGGAGTTTTTTGAACCGGGGGAAGACCTCTACCGTCAGATTCAGGAAGTTGTACTGTCCAAGAATGGGTTTCTCTATGAGGAACCGAACTTCCTGCTGAAAGACGAGGTACAGTCCGCCAACAGCTATTTTTCCATCATTCGCGCTATTGCGGACGGCAATCACAAGCTGGGCAAAATTGCGGGCGCCCTGGGCATGGAAACATCTTCGCTGACGCCCTACCTCTCCACGCTGATCGATCTGGACTTTCTGAAAAAGGCAACGCCGGTCACGGAGAAGAATCCGGAGAAGTCCAGAAAGGGCCTCTACTTCATTTCAGATAATTTCATCCGCTTCTGGTTCCGCTATGTCTATCCCTACAAAGGGGAGCTGGAACTGGACAATCAGCAGATCGTTCTGGACGAGTTGGAGAAGGACTTTATCCAGAAATTCGTTGCCTTCTCCTATGAGGACGTCTGCAAGGATATCTTTGCCTCCCTATGCCGGAACAAGGCGGTGGACTTCGTGCCCTCCCGCATCGGCTCTTACTGGCTCAACGATATCAACGGCGATACGGAGATCGATGTGATGGCGGTGGATCACCAGAAGAAGCAGGTATTTGCCGGAGAGTGCAAGTACCACAATAAGCCGGTGGATGCGACAGTCTATTATGAGCTGGAGGAGAAGGTGAAAAAGTCTGCGGAACTGCGCACGGCTTTCCCCGGGTATAAGGTACTGTACGGTCTGTTTTCCAAGAGCGGCTTCACGCAGCGGATGCTTGACCAGGCCGAGGGGCGGGATGATATTCTGCTGATCCAAGAGGACTGCGTTCTATAAATAGCAAAGCGGCTGCACATGACTTTCCCTGCATAGTCTGCTTCTTTTGTGCGCAATAAAGCGCATTCGGAAATGCACAAGGACTAATCCTTGACTTTTTGCGTATAATAGAATATGATTGTATTGTAAACAAACACAATCATAGTTGAAAGGAGTGCTTTTATGGCTACAAGTGTTATGCAGGTGCGTGTTGACGATGATCTCCGTGCTAAGGCTGCCGCCGTCTATGAGGAACTCGGCATTGACCTTCCTACCGCTATCCGAATGTTTTTGAAACGCTCTGTCGTGGTAAATGGTGTTCCCTTTTCCATGACGCTGCCCAAGCAGGAATACAGGGCTGAGCGGGCGATCCGCGCCATGCAAAGTCTGAGTGAAGCCGCACAGCAGAACGGCACGGCGGATATGTCGCTGGATGAGATCAATGTTGAGATTGCGGCATCCCGAGCTGACCGGGCGTCAAAAAATGCTCGAAACGGAGCGTAACCATGAAATACTATGTTGTACTTGATACGAATGTAGTTGTTTCTGCTCTGTTGAACCTTTCCTCCGTTCCCGGTATTATTCTGCAAGAAGCTCTTGCGGGACGTGTAATTCCTCTGCTGCATGAGGATATTCTGGACGAATACAACGATGTTCTGCACCGCCCTAAATTTAAGTTTGACCGTCGGGACATTGAAATTGCGCTGACAGGCTTAATTAAGCGAGGAATCTTCTTAGATGCCGCCACGATTGAGGACTATGTTCCTGACCCTGATGATGCAATTTTCTGTGAGATGGTTATGGAGGCAAGAGAAACTACCGACGCCTATCTCGTAACTGGCAACATCAAGTATTTCCCGGTCAAGCCCTATGTGGTGACGCCAAAAGAGATGCTGGAAATCCTGAACGAAAATGAACGCTGATTAGACCATTTCGCCGTGTCGCAATCTATTCAGTAACATAGCTTTTTTACAGAGGTGCATTTGCGAAACGAAAAGTGTGGCTTCGATGACTTCATTTTTCGCAAAAACTGTGATATACTATACCATAGAAAGAGAGGTGCGAATCTGATGTCTGGCCATATCTATACACAGAGCGAGATTTTCGCTGTAGTACGGCAGCTGCTAAAAAAGTATCATGCGGAAAGCGCGATTCTGTTCGGCTCTTATGCAAGGCAGGAAGCGGATGCGGCCTCCGACATTGATTTGATCGTGGTCGGTGGCAGCAAATTTGATCCGACGGATATTTTCTGCATTGCAGAGGAACTGCATCGCACCATGGGAAAAGCTGTGGATGTTTACGAACTGCGGGAGGTCAATGCTGGTTCCGCTTTCTATCATACGATCATGGAGGAAGGAGTCCGAATCGCATGAAATATAGTGACCAGCAAAGAATTGAAAAGATGCGGGAGACGACGGAGAAGCTCCTGCGTTATGTGGAGAAAGAAAATATCACTCCCGAGAAAATTTTTGCAGAAGAAGCAGTTCAATGGACCGTTACAACACCGCTCTACAACATTGGAGAGCACGCTGCTAATTTATCAGAGGACTTCAAGAAGCAATATCCGGATATTCCATGGGTGAAGATTGCAGGACTGCGGCACAGGCTGGTGCATCATTATGAGGATACGAATTGGACCGTCATTTGCGCAATCATATTTGATGTTTTGCCTTCGTTCCTTGATGAGTTGAAAAAGCTTTGCCCCACACCGTGATCCACATACGGAAACGAGTAGACAGAAATGGGAAGAATAGGACGAACCGCCCCGTTATGCTGATGGAAAATGCTTGAAAAACCTGCGAAAGCGGTAAGCGCAGGACCGGGATATACTTCTCCGCCACTGGGATCTATGCGAGAATTGATGCTGAAAAGAAACGCGCAATTTAGGAGAAATTCTTCTGCAATTCCGTATCGAACAGGTTGCCGTCTTGACAAGAAGACCGGTCACTTATGATGCGGCTAAAGAGTCTTGCAAAATAGTTATGCGAAGAAAAATTGTTGAAGGGGTACCGCTTCCAAAGGCGGTACCCCTTCTGCTTCCCATAACTTTTTGCTGGACATAAATCGGATTATGAGAAGTTTCTCATAACCCAATGATCCAGAACGGCCCGCCGGCACCGGCGCGCCTGCTGGCCTCGTTCAGAATGATGGACAAGTCCCAGGTTTTTTGACTGCGCCGGTAACTAGCGGGATCGGCCACGAGGATCTTTTCATCCTGGACACCCCGCAGCACGATAAAATGACCGGACTTCGTAAAATGCCCTTTGGTCATCAGAGCCACGACTAACTTTCCGTCTGCCAGGGCATCCAGAATGCGCTGCGGTTCCGAAGCGGTACACCCTTCAACGGAAAGCCCCCACGCCTGTGCCGCGCCGGGGATCAAAGTGTGGTAGGAGCCGCTTTTGCTGCACCAATAGCCGTGCTCATAGGCCCACCGTGCCATTTGGGCAGGATCAACGGTCTCACCGGTCAGCGAGGAAACCACAATAGCCATGGAAGTTGGCCCGCAGCCATACCCCCCGATATGGTCGGTGCCATAAGGCTGATTGGCATAGCGTTCATCCAACTGGTTGAAGTAGATGACCTCTGTTTCCCCATCGGTAAAGCGCACATCGCCAAGAGCGGTAATGGTGTTGGTGGAGGGAGCGTATTGGAACAGGCCATCACCAAGAAACAGACTGAGGTTTTCAGCATAGTTTTCCGCCAGACTTTTCTGTTCGTCAGTCAGCGCAAAGATGGTGTCCGCAAAGTAGGCTTCACCATTATAGCGGATCGTGTAGATGTACCATGTTTCCAATGTATCTTCCTCGCCGTCCTCCTCCGCAGGGATAGTAAGGCCAGCCATAAGCCAAAAGAATGCATATATTATGAGAAATTTTGTACTGACTGATAAGATCCCCTTCACTAAATGTCTACGGCTTTTTGCACGCACAGAAATAAAAATAGATTGTCCGTTTACCGTATGTTCCACAAAAGCTGCCAGCAGGTATAGCGGTACACCGCTGGTAATAAGCATTTCCAGAAATGGGAACACCTGAAAATATCCTGTTCCGTGTCCCGCAAACAGCGAATATATCCATTCTGCGTCGGATTCTGCTGCGCCATATCCCAGCCCTTTATAAAGCGTAATTCCAACCACAACGGCCAGAAGGATCAGAATATTGCGTTTCGTCATCAGCTCATAGGAATAGTACGCGGCAATACCGTGACATTTCAGGCGAAGTTGGGGCAAATGCCCCCGCCATGCGAACCGTACAGAAAACATAATTGTCAGCATGAATAGCAGCAGCGTGAATCCTGTAATCCATGGACGAGCCGGCTCTCCAAAATTGTGGTGTAAAATCAGCAAATGATTAAAACTCGTCAGCGGAATATTTTGAATTGCCGGAAGCTTGATCCACACAGCCGAGAGGACATAAAGAACGATTACAATTCGGATCGTCCACTTTCTCTCAGTGAAATGTCCAATCCACATACAGATTCCAAATATCAGCCAACTTCCAATAAGCTGATAGAGGGTAAAACAGACAAATGCCTGCAAGGGACTGGCAAAAAGCTGTTCCAGAGTGGAAAATAACTCGGCTTCCGTTGCACCCGCAGCAAGGTTCCATTCGTTGCCTAAAGGTAATCCTATACCAGACAGAAGAATTGCCCCAGTTTGAACAGCCGTCAGAATGACTGCAATCAAACCGACCCCAATCCATTTTTTCAGAAAATAAGAATGGTAACTTTGAAACCGTAAGATTACTGGCTCTCCATCGTCATCAATAAAGGAAAAGCAGCTTAACAGTACAATCGGCAGCACAAAATAGGTCAGATAGTAATGGTCTGATACCGCCGACAAGATGTGTCGCTCGTATGCAATACCTCCGTTTAACCTCCCGCTGATGGAAAAAAGTATACATCCGGTAAATAGGGCAAGCGACTTTCCATATCCCCACAAACGGAGATTCTTTCTGATAAGCGCAATCATAACGGACTCCTAAATGGTTACGATAGCATTTTTCTTAGAAAGGAGAAACGCTGTCAGGCCAATCACAATGCTTAAAACGATTGGGCCAAAGAAGAAAGAGAAGATTGACACGACCTCTGGATTGACTGTTGTGGGATCAAAAGCTACGACCAGCCGCAGTCTCTCCAGGCAGAGAATAGCCAGGACAAAATTTTCTAAAATGGAATACATAAACGGCCCGGTAAGGATTACAAAAATGTTCTTGCAGTATAAAGCGAGGACAAATCCGAAGGTCATTACAAAAAGGCTGACTATGCCTCTCCAAAGGGACAGGGCAACTGCATATAACAGCGGGGTCTTTATAAATGCGTTTTCAAATATATGACTAAACGGGTTTTCAACAAAAGGAACCACTGGCGGTTTCACATAGAGGGCAAACACCGCCGATAGTATATAAGGAATCACAATAATACAAAGGGTTCCCAGCGCATATGCAATCCATTTGGCAGTCAGGTACTTCTTAATTTTCACTCGCGGCATGACATAGAGCAGGAAGTTGTTTTTGCGCTCGTAATACAAATTCCAGCATAGCGGCACCACAACAAACAGCGGATAAAGCAGAGAAAACAGTTCTGTTCCAACTTCCCATGCCTCTAAATCGTAGTGCAGTACATAGTTTTGGTAAATTGTGCAGGACAACACACCCATGGCGATTGCCAGAAGAACCGTTGTCAATAGCACCGGCAGAAAAACTTTTTTCCACTCATTTCTCACAAGGCCTATCATATTTCATTCATCCCTTTCTTTGTTTTTTCCAGTATATCGAAGGCTTTCAAGCGCTTCAATAGGTTGGAAACAAGAGAGGGTTTTAAGGGAACAAGATAAATTTCGTTCCCTTAAAACCCTCGTTCATACCCCTTTTTATGGCATGAGTACGCCAAAGACAACATAATTTTCATTTAAAATGGATTCGTTGCGGGTCAGGATTTTTCCATGATACCGTTCCGTCATGCGTAGGATGTTATACAGACCAAAGCCGTGGCCGTCACGATTCGTCTTTGTTGTTACGCCTTTTCCAAACAAGGCCATAAATTCAGTATTTGACAGTGGCGGAGCCGGATTGGAAACTGTCAACTCCAGAAAATCCCCCTGTTTCTTGCTGGATAAAAAAATTGTACTTCCTTTCGGTGAAGCCTCGATTGCATTATCCAATAAAATCCCAATGACCTCGATCCATTCTGTTTCCGGGGTGACAGTTTTCTTGAAAAGACCATGTAAAGATAATTCTATGTGATGATTTGCCGCTTCTGCCTGCTTTATTTTTCCAAACAGCATCCCGGCAATCATTTTGCTGTCACATGAGAGCAGTTCCCTGTCATTAAGACTGATTCCAATACTTCCCGTGAGAGCCGTCACTTCTTTCCGGGCTTCTTCTATAGTATCAGCAGAGGTAACGGCGGCTTCAATCGCCATCATCCGGTTATTAAATTCATGCTGCCTTGCCCTAACCTGTGAGATCAATTCTTCTACAATGGGCACATACTGCTCAATCATGTGGATTCGCTTTTGCTCCTGAATTCGACGCTGATGTAGGAACAGCAATATACTGTCCAGCAGCAGTACCGCAAGGATCAGTATATTAATTATCCATAGGTTGGCAAGAAGCCTATCCACATCAAAAGAGAGAATCGAAAGCACTGTCATGAGAAGCACAGCGATATTGGTGGATACGATCAAAATTGTAAAATCGCTTCTTTGGACGAGCTGATGGATTAAGCCGAAAAGCGGCGTGAACTCCAGTACAACTATAAGGCACAATGCCGCTGCACGGCTACCCAACAGGAGTAAAATATCCGTAGCTCCGCAGACAGCAAAAAGAACCACGCACAGACATTTGACGAACAGAAAAACGGAGAAAGCCGCCATTGTGCCGCAGAAAACCGTGCCGCTGGATTTGGAGCCGAAGAAAATACTGCTCAACAACAATACTGCAAAAATCAAAAACAGCAATCCAACAATATTGTCTGCTGGTAGTATTTCAAAACCTTCACTGCGGAAAGATGCCGTCATATTTGCGCCAATAGAGAAATCCACTCTCGGCACAACACAAAGTACAAGAAGAATAGGAAAAACGAAAAAATCCTTTGCCTTTATTTCTGCTTTTTGCCGGAAAACGACTTCACAGCAGAGAGCCAGTATTCCCGCATCCAATCCCAACTGTATCAGATTCATTAGAAAGTCCATGCTTACCCCCACAATTCGGCCTGATATTTATTTCCGACGGGGATTGTATCTGTAAATCCTTTCAGACAAATCTTCCGCCCAGATTTGTCAATTTTCTCGATATGGGATTTGTTCACGGCATAACTCTTATGGCACTGAACAAATGCTGGATCATCAAGCAACGCCAATAAACCAGACAAAGTGTACCCGGAAATCGTATCTTCTTTGATGCCGGACAGACGGCTACTGGTATGGATCACAAGTTTTTTTCCAAAGGCTTCGATATAGGCAATATCCTGTGTAACATATTCTAAGATAAATTGCTTTTGCTCAATCTGAATGGTTTTTGCTTGTTGGCTCATCTGTTTAGACAATCCCAACGCGTCACGAAATGCCGTTACAAATTCTTCTTCGCCAAATGGCTTTACAAGAAAACTGTAACACTTCACATCTCGATAAGCTGAAAGTTCTTCTCCTGCCAATGCCGTTTCAAAAATAATCGGCGTATATTTATATTCCGGCAATTCGCGGAGCTGCTTTGCTAAATTTGTTCCTTTATAGTCCTCTAACTGAATATCGAGGATAAACAAGGAAATATCGTTCGCTTTTGCGTATTGCAGGGCATCGCCTGCTTCGGGAAAAGAAACCACGTCCAATTCAGCGAATATTTTATTGATATATCGGATTATCCTTTTTACTGCATCCGGATTATCCTCTACTAATAATATTTTACTCATTATGATGGTTCTCCACTATTATCTTTGAATTTTACAAATCAATTATAGTATAATCTTTTTCGCCCAAAGGTACAAGCAGCAAGGGTTGAAATTAGATAGTCAGGCAAACGAAATGATACCTTGTCCAAATAATGGCACCTGAAATGTAAAATCCATTTAAGATGATTTTTACAGTCTACTGATTTGTTGTATGGAGAGGATAGGGCGGTAGTCGTACTCTTTGATTACAGCGGTGCATTTTTAGAACAAAAAACGTGACTGCGATAGCTTTAATTTCCCACTTCATTTTTCACAAAAACCGTGGTATACTGTTTATGAGGTGAGGGCTGTGCAGTTTCGACCGTTTGTTTACGATGCAATGAATCGACAAGTGCCGGTGGCTATTGAGCCGATGACGCCGCAGGATGCCGCATTGACAGACCGAGAACCGTTGTGGCAGACCTCCTGGGCCAGCGAATACTTAGCTAATGAAGGCTATGAAAAATACGCGGCCAGAGTTGGAGATGAGCTGATTGCTCTGGCAGCATATGAGGTCCTTCCGACTGCGCTGGTCGTACACATTGTGTATATGGAGGCACAGCCCGAGTCAAATCCAACGCTCGACGGAGGAATCCCGAAGTACAGAGGGATAGGGAGGCTGCTGATCGCCTATGGCATCAAGCTGTCCATTGACAGCGGTTTGACCGGCGATGTGGTGCTTGAAGCGAAGACGACGAGCTTGGCGAAGCATTATGAGGAAGACTTTGGGGCCGTTTTACTTCCAACCTTTCAATCTTCCGCGCCAAGGTATTTGATCGCGGACGAAGCTGCCAAACGAATTTTCTTCACCTATCTGGATTGATTTTCTGTGAGGAGGTGCTTTGCATGGATATGAATAAAATCAGACCGGCGTCTGATGCGGCGTGGTATTGCCGCAAAGATGCAGAGGAAGAACGTTTTTATGAGATATTCTTTCAACTGTGTCGCAAATACAGCGTGCGTTGGGCAAGCGCCACACCGAAGGAGAAAAGCTTTATTGAAGAGGTGACTCGCGTCACCTATGAGCGGGACAGGGCACAGCGGCTCGGCTTACCGCTGTCGGAGGTGCGCCCCTCGTTCGCGTCTTGAAAGCGCTTTGACCCACACCGTGACCCACACGGGGAATTAAACTATACCCAAGAAAATGGACACGAGATTTTGACCCATGGCCCCGTTCGGCGGACACGC
>ERZ791744.133-NODE-133-length-86830-cov-8.359044_pt1 | contig 86830 bp, 78 predicted proteins | sample MGYA00510039_ERZ791744 | MGnify/ENA primary metagenome ERZ791744 (study PRJEB30046, sample SAMN00791969) | human gut metagenome | study: EMG produced TPA metagenomics assembly of the A metagenome-wide association study of gut microbiota in type 2... | reverse complement strand
AGAAATCAACGATGAATTTCTGCTTTTCAAAAGAGAAAGTATGGCTTACAATCCAGTCTTTGCTGATTCTGTTCAGCTCTCCGTATTGGGGTATGAGGGTTGTTATCGTATTCATGTTTATAGGAGATTAAATTTGTTCATTGCCTGAATTTTGATGTCGTCTGCTATGTCAATGTAAGGTTTCATGGCTTTGTAGTCGCTATGCCCTGTCCATTTCATGACCACTTGCACCGGAATGCCCAGAGCCAAAGCATTACAAATAAATGTGCGTCTGCCAGTATGGGTGCTCAACAAGGCATATTTAGGTGTGACTTCGTCTATTCGTTCATTTCCCTTGTAGTAGGTTTCCCGTACAGGTTCGTCTATTTCTGCCAGTTCTCCTAACTCTTTCAAATACTCGTTCATCTTCTGATTACTTACCACTGGCAATGCTTTATTGTTTTGGAAAGGAATATCTTTATATTTTTCAAGAATAGCTTTGCTGTGGTCATTCAGCTCAATAATAAGGCTGTCAGCCGTTTTGATGGTGGTAATTTCTATGTGTTCCTCTTTCACGTCGCTGCGTTTCAAGTTATACACATCAGAATGCCGAAGACCTGTGAAGCAACAAAATAATAAAACATCCCTTACTCTTTCAAGGTATTGTTTGGCAGCAGGTATCTGGCAGGCTCTGATTTTGTCCAATTCATTCCGGGTAAGGAATATTACTTTTTTCGGTGCACTTTTCATTTTGGGCATGAATTTGTCATAAGCGGTGTTTTGATGATACCCTTTTCGGTTAGTCCAACGTAAAAACCATTTCAAGAACTTGATTTGCTTGGCTATGGAAGTGTTGCGCATATCTTTATCACTGCGTAAGTAATCTATATACTCATTGAAGTGTCTTTCCGTCCAGCTCTCAAATGTCGTGTTCGGATCAAAAGTTGCGATGTGCTTTTTTACTGTTGCAAACTTCTTTAGAGTAGAGGATGACCAGTCATTTTGTTTGCTGCATTCGGCAACAAACTCATCAAAGATTTTCATGAAGTCTAATTTCACTTCCTCTTTCTCATGATGGCTCTCTTCCTTTTCTCCTTTCATTTTTAGATTGAAAGCCTCTTTGATTTGTGCAGGGGTGGGCATTATGTCTTGTACTTCGAACTCCTTGAACACATTCTGTATCTCGGTGTATTGACGCAGTAGTTCGGTGTTGATTTCTGATGCGCTTTGTTTCAGCTTATTGGTACAGCCGTTTCTTACCCGTTGCTTGTCTGCATCCCATTTCTCCATATCAATCCGATAGCCTGTTGTAAACTCAATCCGTTGGCTTGCAAAAACGACACGCATACGGATGGGTACATTTTGAGTGATAGGAATGCCATCTTTTTTACGGTTTTCCAGTGCGAAGATGATATTTCTCTTGATGTTCATAAACTGGGTGTATTTGAAAAGTTACACCCAAAAGTACACCCAATAATTGAGATATGCAATGATATTAAGAGATATTTAGATAGATGATAGCTAAATATAACTATTTAATAATCTGATGTTTGATAGATTATGATATTTTATAAAAAGGTTCGAGAGACTCCCTCCAGCTCCACTTTAAAAGTAAACAAAAGTTTTGTTGGTTAAAGCTTTTGTTTACTTTTATTTTTTTTTCTTTTATGTCCAGTTTTGTAGAAGTAGGTTATCTTGAAAGGTGATCAAATCATGAAGATTTGAATTATTAAATCTAAAATACAAGAAACGGTATAAATATAAATTTGATTAGATTTATACCGTCATTGTTTCTAAGAGAAAGCCTTAGGGGACTTTTTTAGTGTCTTCATCATTTTGATGTACTCTCATACATATTTATTACAATATTCAATGGGGGGTGCTTACTTTTCCTTGATTTCTTTCATCGTATGATATTATACTCTCTTTTCCTTGTCTTATCTGAAAAGCCAATTCGAAAAAGGAACTGGTAGGCGATGTCGGTTTTATCACATAATTTCCTATATTTAGAGGGAGCTTAAACTCTTTTTTCCCTTCGGATGGAGTACTCCAGATAGGAGTATTCATACTTTGCATTGAATAAATATTGATTATGAGTTCCTGTGGTGGATTCTTAAATGTAATAGTCAATGATCCTTCCATTAAAATTTCATCTTGGTCATTACAACTAGGTACTAGACATGAGATGAAGATTGATAAAATAAAAAAAATATGTATTTCATAAGGCTTAATTTTTATAAGTTCTTTGGAAAAGAGAGCTGGAATGTTTTTATTATAGTAGAAGTTGCACCTCCATCCAATGGTTTTATTTCCACTGTAAAACGGACTCCTAATTTTAAATCTTCAGGAAAGTCATGACGGTTTGAGTAAGCAGGAACATCTCCTATATCCCAAGTAAAGCTAGAAGGTTGTAGCCAAACATTCTTTTTACCATATTCGTCCTTATAACTAGCAACAAGTTCTTGTTTTTTGATTGTAACTGTAGCTATTTTCGAGACTTCAGGATTTATTCTAAGATAATTAGAAAAATCAACCTCTTCTGGAAATTTACAATAGCCTTCCAGAAGATAAAGAATTCGCCCATCAATATCCTCCATTGTACTAGGAAACTCTTGATAGGTATATGGGACAGCTGGTTGTCCTTCGAAATTCAACACACCTAGTGACTTGTTGTATAATGGTATATAACCTATAGCATTCGGTGGTATATTTGTTCCTGGACACCAAAAAGATACTGGAGTTGAAGGGAATGCACCTCCTTCGGTACCACGTCCTTGTAGCTCTATCTGAGTGTTGAATGTAAAACAAACAGGAATGGGACCACTTGTACTACTACCACCAACAATAGCTGATAATAAATTAGCACCCATTTTTGCTAAGTTTCCAGTAGCCCCTGACAAAGCATTGCTTATGCCAGATGACAAATTTTTAAATATATCCTTTGGAAGACCTAATTTGTTTTCGCCAGTAGTTGAATTTAATGTGTTTTTTGAAATTGTATTCAGACCTATTCCTGCTAAAGCGCCTGTTGCAGCGGTTTTTCCAACTCCCATTAATGCTGAAAAAATATTGCTTTTTGAAGAAGAACCTATAACACCATTTAATTCTCCTACAGATGTTCCTCCTAAACTAATGTTTTGCACATTATAATAATTAAGAGTCCAATTAAGTTGAATGCTACTATATGGGATATCACTTATATGTGCATCATATGCTAATTCATATTGCAACATATACCATCTATTAGAAGCCAGTGGAAATGAACCATCAGGGGGAGTTGGTTGCATTTGACAATATTGCATTTTATTGTTTGTTGTATCAATAAAATCTTCACCTAAAAAGTTAAGTAAGGATATTTCTCTGTCTGAGATAATAGAAATTCCATCTTGAATATAAGATGAAGAAGCTACAAATGAGGTTGTTGTATAGAAAAAAATACGCATAATGCCTCTATACTTATTATAAAGGATAAAATACGGGTTTACAAGTGACGATTCTTCAATATTGAAACTATTATATAACAATTCCCATCCATCAATTTTCTTACGGTCATTAACAATCTCTATACCAAATGTAGAAGCAATACTTCCTTGACCAATCCAAGGTGAAGGAATTTTAGCTTGTTGAGGAGGAGTAGGCATCCAATCTGCATTTTCCCAATCAAATTCATAAACAGGAACAGCACGCCTAGAAACAATAGACTCAAAAATAGGAAGTGTTCTTTTATTGGTAAAGTCTTCCATGTCTTTCTCGTCATAACAACCAGTAAATAACAATAATGATAATAGAATAGAATGATAATTTTTCATAAGGCATTTGTTTATTTGTGATACAATAGTTATGTTTAAATGCATTCAATTCATAAGTAGTTTTTTATTATTTATCCATTAGCTCATTTTTTAATTATTTGTATTTATTTTATTTAAAATATTTTCAAATATACACACTTTTTTGGGATTATCAAGAAAATGATGGCGTTTTTTCTTTGAAAAAGAGGAAAATTAAAAATAGATTGAAAAAATATTATGTTTTGTATGAGGCTTATAATTAAATTGCTTAGAAATACACTGTAAAATGGATACCATTCTTATATATTTGCTTTACTCTCGATTCGCCACCTCAAATTGAAAGATGTAGTTCAAGTTTTCTTTAAAAACAAAAGATTGTTTTAGAACGCATTTTTTTAATAAAATACAATTTGTCTTTTTAGAAGATACTAAATACTTTTCGTATTTTTGCATTGTATTAGTTCTTTGATAGACTGAAGAAGGCTTTGATAACTAAGATTATGTTAAAAACTAAAGCGAGTAATCGCACCAGTAATTGGTAAATTGGAGAAGGCATAGGTTTGAAGAATGGTAATCATAAACAGGCTGTTTGGTCTATTTCGTGTTTGCATATTGTTCTTACTTATACATATCCTATATTATAGTGTATTTTTTATAGCACGTGAAAATAGAGAGTACAATAGAAAGCAATGTCTAAGCATATTTTAGTTAGGTCATATTGATTTTAGCACGTGGCAATATTGCCCGAACTAAAAAATTATGTTATGACAAAGAAAAAGAAGAAGCTTTTAAAGAGAGGGATGAAGGCAAAAAGAACTTCCCTCCATTGTTCTCCAATGATTGTAACAAAGGAGAGAAGGATTAGGAAATGGACAAAATGGATTAAAGCCATTGTCGAGTTTGCAAAAGCATTGATTCAATTATCAAGTGCAATAAAGCTTTGATAGAATGGTGTAAATCTTTACTTGAATTGTTATAATCAGCTCTCTAATCTCTTTTTTACTGATGATAACGAACGAAAAGCATTTACTATACATATTAAGTGTTAACAAGGAGCAACTAAATTATTTGCTAACACATCTTGAAGATTACTATTGCTCTTTTGAAAAAGTAAAAATCAATAAATTCACAGGTAAACCAAAGAAGAATAGTAATGGCAAAATTGTCACAAGACAAATCAACTTATCTAAAGGAAAACTAAAAGAGGTTCAAGCACGTCTATTTAATTTTATGGTTAAGCAAGTTGAAATACCTCAATACGTTTATGGTGGCGTTAAAGGGAAAAACAATGTATGTAACGCTCGTTTTCATAAAGGGAATAAATACATATTTACAACTGATTTGAAATCATTCTTTTCTACAATCTCTCACAAACAGGTTTTTCAAATGTTTCTTCGAGAAGGTTGTGCGCCTACCATAACAAGAATATTGACCAAACTGACTACTCGTAAACATCAAGTTCCGCAAGGTATTCCAACATCAACACTAATAGCTAATTTAGTGTTTAAACCCTTTGGCTTGGAAATTAATCAGTTGGCAAAGGAACATCATATTAAATTTTCAATGTTTGTTGATGATATCACTTTGTCGTCTAAATCAGATTTCAAAGATTTAATACCCCAATTTCTTTCTATCTATTAAAAAGTCTGGATTCAAAATAAGTCATAAAAAGACACATTATCAAACAAAAAATCCAATAGTGACAGGTGTTATATGCCAAAACAATAGACTTCTTGTACCTTTAGGTTATAAGAAGAAAGTGGTAATATTATCAAAAAGACTTCAAACGAATGAATCTATTAAGAATAAGTTACAGGGTATAAAAGCATATCTTTCAATCATCGAAACTTCAAATCAACTATCATAGCCACGCATCTTTCATTTCCCCTATAAACTTTGTCCATTTTCATAATAAGAGTTACGAAAAAAACTCTGAAAAAGAACCCGCAAGCTATCTTTTCAGAGTTCTTCATATAAAGTCTATGGCAGACAGGTGTTTCTTTTAAATATTGTTGATATCTAACTGAAAATGAGAAAATTTTGTTACTACGGAGTTTAGTGTGTTATCGTATATAGTTACCTTTTTTGTAATCAAGTTACTGAAAGAATCGGAGGGTTTGATAAAGTGTTTTTCATAAAACATTTTTTCGTTTTAACTTTTTAAGTGTATTTACTGTAATATCAATATTGAATAATTTTCTTTCTGTACATTCTATTTTTTTCATGTAGTAACCAAACTCTTGGTTTTTTATTTTGTATATTTCGTTAAGAATATTAATATTATCAATGAATGTCTACTACTAGCTCTCTTTACATTCGGGAATTTGTAGTAATATTAGTTCTGTTAATGTCTTCCAATGATTAATAGAAAGATTATATATTAACATGGATGCTTTTTACATCTCAGTAGAACAGTGTGATAATCCGGAACTTTGTGGCACCTTTGGTGGTAGGTCACGCATAGGAAAAGGGAGTTGTGGCCGCTGCTAGCTATGAAGCCCGATGTTACGGTATCCGTTCATAAGTATCGGATATCATCGAACTTTTTTCTTTGGATGAAGCTTTCTTAGATGTGACGGAGAATAAGAAAGGCATTTCATTGGCAGTGGACATAGCCAAAGAAATAAAGTAAAAGATTCGTGAACACCTCAATCTTGTTGTGTCTGCTGGAGTATCTTATAATAAGTTCCTAGCTAAAATAAACCTTTCCATCTGTCAATTATTACTATAAAGGAGTCATTTCCAATATAAGTTTTCTAAATATTTTGCTTTTAAATGAGAAGCAAATCAACTTTTTTGTTGATAATGGAAAAACAAATACTATTTTTGTAACATAAACGAGGAACGAAATATGAATAAATAATTGCGTTATGATTGAAGTAAAAGGAATAGATCCTAAAATGATCGCAAACAACATCGACCCTTATGAGCCGACTCATCCTGGAGAACTGATCAAAGATGAAATCGAGTTTCGTGGTATATCACAAAAGAAACTTGCTGATAGAATGGGGGCGTCATATACTGTTGTAAATGATATTATTAACTGTAAACGTGCTGTAAACCCTCAATATGCTCTTTTGTTTGAAGCTGCATTGGGTATTCCTGCGCATATTCTTACAGGTTTGCAGGCTGATTTTGATATGCTTAATGCTAAGCGTAACCAGGCTTTCGCCAAACGTCTCGAAAACATTCGGAAGGTTGCCGCATTGCTATAATTTTGTGTTGAACAGTATTGGGTAATAACCTTTTTATGCGTTCTATTCTTTCTTTTGTTATTTTTCCATGCAGCACTAATCTTTTTGTAGTAACTTCGCTCTGCTAATGTCTTCCAATGACTCATAGAAAGATTCTACATATCGACATGGATGCTTTTTACGCTTCTGTAGAACAGCGTGATAATCCTGAACTTCGTGGCAAGCCTTTGGTGGTAGGTCATGCAGAGGAGAGGGGAGTTGTGGCTGCTGCCAGCTATGAAGCCCGGCGTTATGGTGTCCGTTCGGCGATGTCCTCCCAAAAGGCGAAACGTCTTTGCCCGCAGTTGATTTTTGTGCATGGGCGGATGGATGTCTATAAAGCGGTTTCCCGGCAGATACATGAAATCTTTCATGAGTATACGGATATTATTGAACCTCTTTCTTTAGATGAGGCTTTTCTGGATGTGACGGAGAATAAGAAAGGCATTTCATTGGCAGTGGACATAGCCAAAGAAATAAAGCAAAAGATTCGTGAACAGCTCAATCTCGTTGCGTCTGCCGGAGTTTCTTATAATAAATTCCTGGCTAAAATAGCTTCAGACTATCGCAAACCGGACGGATTATGTACCATTCATCCGGAACAAGCGCTTGATTTTATCGCTCGTCTCCCTATCGAATCATTTTGGGGAGTAGGCCCTGTGACCGCCAAGAAGATGCATCTACTCGGCATTCGTAACGGGCTCCAACTACGGAAATGCTCTTTGGAAATGCTGACAGCGCATTTTGGAAAGGTAGGGGCTCTTTATTACGAATGTGCACGGGGGATTGATGAACGTCCGGTGGAGGCTGTCCGTATTCGTAAATCTATCGGATGCGAACGTACATTGGAGCGGGATATCTCTACCCGTTCATCGGTGATTATCGAACTATATCATGTGGCGGTGGAGCTCGTCGAACGACTCAACCATAAAGATTTCAAAGGAAACACCCTAACGCTGAAAATCAAGTTTCATGATTTTAGTCAGATAACCCGAAGTCTTACCCAGCCGCAAGAGTTAACAACCTTGGACCGTATACTTCCGCTTGCAAAAGAATTGCTTAAAAGTGTAGAATATGAACAGCACCCGATTCGCCTTATCGGACTTTCCGTCTCTAATCCGAAGGAGGAAGCCGATGAACAACACGGCGTTTGGGAACAATTGAGTTTTGAATTTAGTGATTGGGATTGAACTTAAAATAAGGCAATGATGAGTACGATTTTGGAGGTATGTACTTTTTTGTCATTAGGTTCGTATGATTTACTCACCTTATTTTATAAGATATACACTATCTTTGCCTTACTTAAATGAACAAAAATACCATGAATCGAATGAAACATTTGCTTTGTGTTCTTTTAGTAGCCGCTTTAGGAAGTTTCACTTTCAAAGCCAATGCTTACACCGAACGCAATATGCTGCAAAAAGCGGCAGACGAATCTACATTGAAAAATGTGTTAGTGATGAAACAAGCGTGGGTGCCTTATCCTGCTTATACGGATCGTGCCGCTTGGGATTCGCTGATGGGTCCCAACAAACAACGTCTTATCGAAGCCGGTGAAAAACTTCTCAACTACAAATGGCAACTGATTCCTGCCACCGCTTATTTGGAATACGAGCGTAGCGGCAACCGAAAAGTGATGGAGGTTCCTTACGACGATAATCGTAGAGCACTTAATACCCTGATGCTTGCCGAACTGGCGGAGGGAAAAGGACGCTTTATCGACCAACTGCTCAATGGAGCTTATATGAGCTGCGAAATGAATTCATGGGTTTTATCCGCACACTTGCCCCGTCAGAGCAGTAAACGTTCGCTTCCCGATTTCCGCGAACAGATTATTGATTTGGGCTCAGGGGGGTATGGAGCCTTGATGGCGTGGGTACACTATTTTTTTCGTAAGCCATTCGATAAGATCAATCCTGTAGTATCCCTACAAATGCGTAAAGCAATCAAAGAACGTATTCTCGATCCTTATATGAATGATGATGAAATGTGGTGGATGGCTTTCAACTGGCAACCGGGAGAAATTATCAATAACTGGAATCCTTGGTGTAATTCCAATGCTTTGCAATGTTTCCTCCTGATGGAAAATAATAAGGACAAGCTGGCCAAAGCCGTTTATCGTTCTATGAAGTCAGTGGATAAATTCATTAATTTCGTAAAGTCCGATGGCGCTTGTGAAGAAGGAACCTCTTATTGGGGACATGCTGCCGGAAAACTCTATGATTATCTCCAAATTCTTTCCGATGGTACAGGAGGTAAGATATCCTTGTTTAATGAACCGATGATTCGCCGGATGGGTGAATATATGTCCCGTTCCTACGTAGGCAATGGCTGGGTAGTGAACTTCGCCGATGCTTCGGCACAGGGCGGGGGTGACCCTCTGTTGATTTACCGTTTCGGTAAAGCGGTCAGCAGTGATGAAATGATGCATTTTGCAGCTTACTTGCTGAATGGCAGAAAGCCGTACGCTACTATGGGCAATGATGCTTTCCGTTCCCTTCAATCCCTGCTTTGCTGTAATGACCTGGAAAAAGCGACCCCGAAACACGATATGCCGGATGTTACCTGGTATCCCGAAACTGAATTCTGCTACATGAAAAATAAGAATGGTATGCTGCTCGCTGCCAAAGGCGGATTCAATAACGAAAGCCATAACCATAATGATGTAGGAACGTTCTCTTTGTATGTAAATACGATTCCTGTATTTATTGATGCCGGAGTCGGTACCTATACCAAGCAGACGTTCGGAAAAGACCGTTATACTATCTGGACTATGCAAAGCAATTATCATAACTTACCGATGATAAACGGAGTTCCGCAGAAATTCGGTCAACAATATAAAGCGACCAATACTGTTTGCAATGAAAAGAAGCGTACTTTTTCTGCAGATATTGCCACAGCTTATCCGGCAGAAGCAAAAGTAAAGAGTTGGATTCGTTCGTATGCATTGGACGACCGTAAACTGATGATTACGGACAACTATACGTTGAATGAGGCACTGGCTCCCAATCAACTTAATTTCCTGACTTGGGGAAAGGTTAGCTTTCCTTCTCCCGGCAAAGTGCGTGTTGAAGTGAAAGGACAGAAAGTAGAGTTGGATTATCCGTCTCAGTTTAAAGCAGAACTGGAAACTATTAAATTGGATGATCCCCGCCTTTCTAATGTTTGGGGCAAGGAGATTTATCGCATCACACTGAAGACAGAAGAAAAGAAAGCGACTGGGAATTATAAGTTTGTCATTCAACAAGTGAAGTAAAATAAGAACTTAGAATTATAAAGGTATTAAACAATTAAATCACAGTAAGATGAAAAAAGTAGTATTTGCCGGCCTTTTGGCTATTGCAGGAGTAAGCGTAAGCGCTCAGAATCTGATTAAAAACGAGAAATTCGCAACAGAAGTAACGAACAAGGTGACCAATCCGAATAAGGCGACAGCCGGTGAATGGTTCATCATGAATAATGAAGCTGACGGTGCAACTACCATTGCTTGGGAACAGACGGGTGATGCCAAATATCCTAATGCCATGAAGATAGACAACTCCGGAGCTGCAAAGAACATTTCCTGGTACAAGGCTTTCTTGGGACAGCGTGTTACAGACGGGTTGCAGAAAGGTATCTATGTCCTTACTTTTTATGCGAAAGCAAAAGAAGCCGGTACTCCGGTAAGTGTATATATCAAGCAGACGAATGAAGAAAAGAATGATAATGGCAAGTACAATACCACCTTCTTTATGCGTCGTGATTATGATGCTGATTCTCAACCGAATGCTTCGGGAGCACAGTACAACTTCAAAATTAAGGATGCAGACAAATGGACGAAAGTGGTAGTTTATTACGATATGGGACAAGTTGTGAACGCTATCAGCAGTAAGAAAGCGAATGCAGATTTGGAAGTATCTGATACGGATGATGACGCTGCTATCTTGAAAGACTGCTATGTAGCTATTCTTGCTCAGAATAAAGGTGGCGTTGTAGAAATCAGTGATGTCACATTAAGAAAGAAATAAGAGGAAAAAGTGGTTAAAGCGTAGATTAACGCAAATTATCACAGATTATTTCAAGGACATTTACTGAATATCCCTAAAAAAGCAACTAATTCGCAATGAAGTAGTTGCTTTTTTTATTTCAGGATATCCTTATCTCAATTATAGGACTTATATCTTTTAGTTGATTCCGAGTTTCTTTCTCAATTCTTTCGGCAGGGAGTCTTTGTGTACCATGACGCAGATTGTTTTAGCGCGTACATAGCTTTCGGACATATTAAGATATCCCCCGAATTTATTACCGTCCGCTCCCCAAGAGTTTTTAGTTATATAGTATTTAGTGCCGTTTTGGTCTTTGGCAATACCGGTAATGTGCATTAAATGGTCATCTGTCGTTACAAATTTCTCGTAGCCTTCTTGGCGGATTTCCGGTGTTACCTTGATTTCCGGATAAGGATGTTCAAACTTAAAAACTTCATCCAGACGTTGATATTTAGGCATCTCTTCAAAACGGGCACGGTCGGTAGTGGAGTAGTCTTTTATATCTTCCACTTGCGGATTGATGGCAATTCCGTTCTTAAAAGAGAAACCTTGTTCGCTGACGTCCCCATCCCAACATACGGTATACCCTTTGTTTAGTGCATAGTCGATGGCTTCTATCAATTCATCCAGAGGGAGGTTATACATTGGCTGGTTTTCCCAATTATCGGGTACTTCCGGTGAGAAAGTTTCATAATAAGGTTTGTGGGTAAAACTGGTCAACTCGATATAATTATCCATGTTCAGTCCCAGACTTTCAGTGAAAGACTGCGGTGTATATTCTTTTCCTTTATAAGTGAACTTCTCCGGTAGTTTGCCCAGATACGTATCGAATAGATTATCAATAAGTGAATAATACTGTGGTGTACGTTTCTTGGAAGCGATATTGGCATCGACCAAAGCTTTGAAGTAGCGGCATAACGCTCCGTGATTATGATCCGTATTACCATTGATCAGACCGGAATAGGCTTCTTCCGGTACGATCCCCACTTGTTTATAGGCATTTTTGAAAGTATGTGCCAGACTTCCTTCTCCAATGTTTCCTTTGCCCCGGCGGAGGTAGTTGTCTTCCATTTGGTTCATATATTTTTGGCGGACAATAAACATTTCCGAGAGGTCGTATTCCCCCTTTCCCATACGAAGTAATTCGGATTCCATGAAAGAAGCGGTGGCAAAGCACCAGCAGGTTCCGGTGGAAGCCTGGTCCTTGACGGGAGTCGTTTTGTGCGATACAATGGTTGTGAATTCATAACCGGGTGTTTGTGCAAAGGTGGTTGCGGCTAATAAAAGTACTGCAACCGACATCAATAGTTTCTTCATAATCTATGTGTTTTATTATTTATTGAGTACAAATGTATAAAAAAAGCGAGGATACTCGAAAGTTCCTCGCTTTTTTTAATATAATTAGTGTGTTTATTTACATGGCTACCTGCTGTGACAGCAGTTTTTGAAGTTTACCGTTCAAGGTTTGGCACATAGCGCCGTTTCCCATTGCTTGATAGCGTTTGATACGGTACTGTAACATCATAATCTTTTCATTTGCATTCTTTTTCATAATTTGTTTCCTCTTTTTTTGCCCTCCACGTTTTGAAGAGCGGTTTTACATCTTGTTTTCTTTATTAACACTGCAAAGGTACGAAATGTTTTTGGATTATATGCTGTAAAACATAAAAATCTTCTTTATCCTTTAAAAAAACTTTTTATAAGAGGTTCGAACACGGTGGATGTTACAAACGTATTACATACATTTACAGAGAGTTATTCCGTATTTATGAAAAAATCTTGTATTTTTGTGAATGTGTACTTCAATATACGTACTTATTTGCCTATTCGTTTACTTAATTAACACATAAATATGAAAACACTTCTCCGCTTTCTGTTTATTTTCTTTTTCTCTGCTGTAATATTTTCTTGCAGTGAATCCCATTTTCTGAAAGATGAATCATATCGTCGACAGGTCTTTCAGGATTTAGAACAGAAACAACAAGCTCTGCCCAACGGTGATTTGTTTGCAATTTTCTCGGACACTACTTTAACTCTTGCCGAACGTGAAGCTTTGATGTTTCTTTATGCTTATATGCCGATAGGAGATATTACGGATTATCCGGGAGAATATTATTTGAAAACTATCCGCCTTTCCGCTCAGACGCGTAGTGAAATGCCTTGGGGAAAGACGGTTCCCGATGAATTGTACCGGCATTTCGTATTGCCTGTCCGGGTGAATAATGAGAGTCTGGATGAATCCCGTGAAGTGTTTTATGGAGAATTGAAGGACAGGGTAGAAGGACTTTCGATGAAGGAGGCAATCTTGGAGGTCAATCATTGGTGTCATGAGAAAGTGGTGTATCGTCCGAGTGACGCGCGTACCAGCTCACCATTGGCTACAGTGAGATCTGCGTACGGCCGTTGCGGAGAGGAATCTACTTTCACGGTTGCAGCATTACGTTCTGTCGGGATTCCGGCGCGGCAGATATATACTCCCCGTTGGGCTCATACGGATGATAATCATGCTTGGGTAGAGGCTTGGGCGGATGGAAAGTGGTACTTTCTCGGTGCTTGTGAGCCGGAACCTGTGTTGAATCTGGGATGGTTTAATGCGCCTGCAAGTCGGGGTATGTTGATGCATACAAAGGTATTCGGACGTTATAATGGGCCGGAAGAGGTTATGCTTGAGACTGCAAATTACACAGAGATTAATATAACTGCAAATTATGCACCGACGGCACAGGCTGTAGTAACAGTGACTGATACGGACGGTCAACCGGTGTCCGGTGCTAAAGTTGATTTTAAGATATATAATTATGCTGAGTTTTATACGGTTGCTACTAAGTATACCGACGTTGCGGGGCAAGTTTCATTGAGTGCCGGACAAGGAGATATGCTGGTTTGGGTTTCAAAAGAAGGGAAATTCAACTTTTCGAAACTTTCTTTCGGTAAGCAGACGGCACTTTCATTGGTACTTGATAAGAAGGAGGGAGATATATTTGCGGTTGATATAGATATGGTTCCTCCTGTGGAAAACGCATCTTTACCCGAAGTGACACAGGAACAACGTACAGGGAACGATCATAGGTTGGCGCAGGAAGACTCTATCCGTAATAGTTATGTAGCTACATTTCCTAACGTTGCGCAGGTTGATTCTGTGATATCCGGGTTAAAATGTAAGATGCACTCGAGTTATAAAAAGGATTTACGTTCATTTATTATTGATTCACGCGGCAATTATGATGTACTGATTCGATTTATAAAGGAAGCGGACCGGCAAGGAAAATTGTTGAAAGGAGCGGCTTTATTGGCTATCATAACAGAGAAAGACCGCCGTGATATTTCGTATGAGGTATTAATGGATCATTTGATGAATACGGAAGATAATGCCGATTTTTTATATAATTGCGTTTTAGGTGTTTGCTTTGATTGCGATTTGAGTAAAGTTACCCATGTCCTTAGTCCGCGTATTTCAACAGAGACGCTGACACCCTATAAATCCTTTTTCCAGTCGAAGTTTGCGAAGGCGGAAATAGATTCTTTCCGTGCTTCTCCTCAAACGTTGGTAGAATGGGTAGGTGACCGCATTATAATTGATGAAAAAAATAACTCACAACATATTCCTATTTCTCCGGAAGGTGTCTGGCGTTCACGGGTAGCGGATTCTTATTCACGGGATCTGTTTTTTGTAGCATTGGCACGAAGTATGGGAATTCCTGCTTATATGAGAGAGCAGGATGGATGTGCCGGTTATGTGATTCCTCCGGTTTCGGATTATGACGTTGACAATAAGTTTGTAAAAGCGGATTTTGATAAGAAGGAGGGAGTGACGGTTTATGAGGGACTTTATCAACTATATGATGGAGACAAACCAATGTATCGTGATGATAGGGCTAAATATTACAGTAAATTTACGATCTCCAAAATAGAAAACGGAATGCCAGAGTTGATAAACTATGATGAAAGATTTCCGGAAAGAACTGCGGGGATGGTAGATGCAGGATATTATTTATTAGTTACCGGCACGAGATTGGCCGATGGTGGGGTATTGGCAAGAGTTTCTTCTTTTATGTTACCGGCATATACGGCACCTTCTTTTGAATCTACGAAAGTTCCTTATCATTTGCGTGAATCGGGCGAACGTGTAGCGGTGATCGGAAACTTCAACTCGGAATCGTTGTTTACTCCGCTGAAAGGAATAGAAGAACAGAACGTGGTTCTTTCAGAAAAGCAGAGTCTGTTGCGAGCCTGTGGACGTGGTTACTTCGTTGTAGGAATCCTGGCTTCGGGGCAGGAACCTACCAATCATGCTCTGCGTGATATTTCCGCTTTAAAGACAGACTTGGAAAAGTGGGGGCGGAAAATGGTTCTGTTATTTCCGGATGAGGCTCAATGCCGGAAGTTTCTTCCGTCGGAATTTCCGGAATTGCCCTCTACTGTTACGTATGGCATAGATACAGAGGGCATTTACGAACAGATTGCAGAGAATATGAAATTGAAACATAAGAATAATTTGCCCGTATTTATTATTGCCGACACATTCAATCGGGTAGTCTTTGTCTCGCAAGGATATACTATCGGTCTTGGCGAGCAACTGATGAAGAACATTCGTGGATTGTAGCCATTACTCTCCGGGCGGTAGTTACATTTCGTTCGTATTCGTTGATATGTACGGTTCCGCCCATAGATACCGATTCATTCTTATACTTCATCCCGCTTGGAATGCTTTCGCGGGCAGAGAAATGAAACTCCTGTATTCCGGTTTCTCTGGCAATGCGGGAGATGTTCTTTTCATTTATACCACATCCGGCGAGTAAGGTGATTCTTCCTGCGGCTTGACGGTGTAGTTTTTTGAGTAGAGGAATACCTTGTTCGGCTGTAGGTTGTTGACCGGAGGTCAGAATCCGTTCGCATCCCAGTTCTATAATCTGTTCCAATGCTTCATCGGGATTGCGACAGACATCAAAAGCACGATGGAAAGTGACGGATAATCCATGCGAAGCTTCCATCAATTCTTTCATGGCAACAGTATCAATATCTCCGTTTGCCGTCAGACATCCGAAAACCACTCCATCCACTCCCAAATGGCGGGCTATCTCTATATCTTCCAGCATTATCTTTGTTTCTAAGGGAGAGTAAAGAAAGTCTCCGCCTCGTGGACGGATAATAACGTGCAGGCGAGCAGTGTCCAAAACTTTACGTGCCATTGCTATTTCTCCGTAAGAAGGAGTAGTCCCGCCTTCCGGAATACCTGCACATAGTTCTACCCGATTGGCACCTCCTGTCTGAGCTGCCAGGCAACTTTCTACGGAATTGGCACAGACCTCGAATTGATACTCTTTCATAGTTTAATAAGACTACTCACCACAGATTACACAGATTCTCACAGATTAATCATTAAACTGTTGTTTTTTAATGAAAATAATCTGTGAGAATCTGTGTAATCTGTGGTGAAATTATTCTCTGTTTTTTTTATTTAGCGAAGCTAACCGCACGTGTCTCACGAATAACAGTGATCTTCACTTGCCCCGGATAAGTCATTTCATCCTGAATCTTCTTGGCGATTTCACCGGACAGGTTTTCAGTCTGTTTGTCGTCAATCTTATCCGCACCTACGATAACGCGAAGTTCACGACCGGCCTGAATAGCATACGTCTTTGTCACACCCGGATAAGACATAGCTAACTGTTCAAGATCGTTCAGACGTTTGATATACGCCTCTACGATTTCACGGCGAGCACCCGGACGTGCACCTGAGATGGCGTCACAAACCTGTACGATAGGAGCGAGTAAACTGGTCATTTCCGTTTCGTCATGGTGGGCACCGATAGCGTTGCAGATATCCGGTTTCTCCTTATACTTTTCCGCAAGCTTCATACCCAGCAATGCGTGCGGCAATTCCGGCTCTTCGTCGGGCACTTTACCTATATCGTGCAACAAACCTGCGCGTTTAGCTTTCTTCGGGTTCAATCCCAGCTCCGAAGCCATCACTGCACAAAGATTGGCAGTTTCGCGTGCGTGTTGCAAAAGGTTCTGACCGTATGAAGAACGATATTTCATCTTACCTATAATGCGGATTAATTCAGGATGCAGACCGTGGATACCCAAGTCGATTGTTGTACGTTTACCGGTTTCGATAATTTCTTCTTCCACTTGTTTGCGTACTTTCGCCACTACCTCTTCAATACGGGCAGGGTGGATACGTCCGTCGGTTACCAACTGATGGAGAGCCAGACGGGCTACTTCACGGCGAACCGGGTCGAAAGCGGAAAGAACAATCGCTTCCGGAGTATCGTCAACAACGATTTCAACGCCGGTAGCAGCTTCCAATGCACGGATATTGCGACCTTCACGTCCGATAATACGTCCTTTGATTTCATCCGACTCGATATGGAATACTGTAACGGAATTCTCAATAGCTGTTTCTGTAGCTACCCGTTGGATAGACTGTACTACGATACGTTTCGCTTCCTTGTTAGCAGTCAGTTTCGCATCATCCATGATGTCGTTGATATAGGACTGGGCTTGTGTTTTAGCTTCCTCTTTCAATGATTCCACCAAGCGTTCTTTAGCCTCTTCGGCGGACAATCCGGAGATTGCTTCCAACTTCTCGATTTCCTGCTGTTGCAGTTTGTCAAGTTCTTCTTTTTTCTTGTCTACAATGACAAGTTGCGCTTCCAGATTCTCTTTGACAGCTTCGGCTTCCATCTTCTTGCGTTGAATTTCTTCCTGGCGCTGTCCGAGTACCATTTCGCGTTGTTTCAGCTTGTTTTCCGCTTGCTGAATCTTTTGATTTCTGAGTGCTACCTCTTTTTCAAGATCTGCTTTCTTGTTCAGGAATTTCTCCTTCACTTCCAGCAGCTTGTTCTTCTTAATTACTTCCGCTTCCGTCTCTGCTTCTTTCAGAACATTGTCGTATTTGGACTTTAAAGCATACCTGAACAGTATGTACGAGAGCACTCCACCTACGATGAAGCAAGCAATTGCTGTTGCTATTATTACTATCATTCTACATTTAATTTAAGTATATAAATAAAAACGCACCACCAAATATCTAAGCAAGTTCTTGCTCGGATATTGTGCAGTGCGTGGTTGTTTTCTCTTATCAGCGAATAACCGGATAAAATTTATTCTTTCTTGAAATAATCCTCCAGCAATTCAGTCAGTTCTTTTACCTTTTCCGTATAGGGAGCGGTATCATTACGTTGCAACAATTGCAGTTTCTCTAATGAGAACTGATAGGCTACCATAACTATAATTTTTTCCGGTTCCAAATTCAGATGCCCCCATTTTTCCCGGTACTCACCAAGTATGGTATTAACCTGCTTGGCGGCCGCCCGTACTATCTCCTCATTCTCTGGATTGATAAATACCGGATAACACGCATCTGCCATATGCAGGTTTATTCTTATTATATTATCGCTCATACATCCTTTCCTTCTTATTCATTCAACAAAGCGATGCATTTATCGACTTCACGCACTAATTTTGACAATCGCAGCTTCGTCTCTTTTACGTCGCTGCCGTTAAGGCTGATTGCCGTAGCTGTTTTTAGGTTTGTATAGTTGACTTCCAATTCATCATACTGAGCTTGCACCTTCTCGTTCTTCAACTTTTCGTTTTCAAGAAGTTTTCTCAACCCGGCATTTTCACGCTTTAATTCATCGTGCAAATACATTAAATGCCGTAGCTGCGTTTCAAAGGTACTCAATAACTTTTTTTCTTCTTCTGTCATCACTACACCAAAATTGTACACAAAAATACGATTAACTCTGATATTACAAAAACTTTTCGGGATAAAATGTTCTTTTTAGCTCAAATTAGTTGTATTTCAGCGTTAGGGTGTGAAAGATATAGACTTTGAATGTGTGGTAGTTCGGTGTGACATTTTTGTTTTTATTTTAAGTATTATACAGGGAAAAACAAAAATGTCACATCGCTGTTAATCAATTAATTAGTACCTAAAATAGCCCCCAAATAAGCGAAGTTTACAAAAAAAACTATAAGAGAATCAGATCTTTTCCGCTAGAAAAGTTGCACTTTATAGTCAATTATTTGAATTTCAGTATTTTAATTGTTCTTCCTGTACGATTTCGGTTATTTTCTATCTCCGCATATTGTTCCAACTCCTTTGTCGTGATACCTCTTCCCGTATTCAGTCCCATTTTTTTATATACTTGCTTCAGCATACTTTTCGCTTCCTGAACGGAAAGTTCGGAGCCTATGGGGAAAGTTCGTTGGATAGATATACGCATTTGTGCCGATTTCTTGATGGTGTGTTCGCTGCTTACGTTCAATGCCGTGCGCAACTTATTCTCGTTATAATCGGATTGGCGGATAAAATCCGCTCCGAAACAGCAGAAGCAATCGTATATGTATCTGTCGGCAGTCGAAGTAATCAGGTTGCCCAGCATACGCTGGTAGCGTTTTTGTAGCTTTTTATCAGTTGTCCTGCTCATCTTCTCCATCTCTTCCAGTTTGCGGACGATAAGTTCCGCCCTTTTTTTCTTTGCCAGCCGGTGTTGTATCGCCATACGTTCATTGTCGGAAACAGGCATTAGACGCTCTTCATGAGAGAAAACAAAATAATCGGTCTGCCGATAGGCATCGCAAAGCAGGTCAGTAGAAGTGTATAGTCGTTTCACCTGTTCCTTTTCGTAGAAGTTGGCAATCAGGAACGGATCCGGTTTGCCTTTGTCGTCCAGATAGGGGAGGTATGAATTTTCTCCGATCGCTTCCTGCAATAGAGTCCGTTCGCCAATATTAGAGGTACGTGCCAGTTGGGATTTCCAATTGTTGTAGACGGTGGAAGCGCCACGAATCCAGTCGTCGATTTCTGTGGATGACATACATTCCAGATCCGGACGGATGGAAGCGATATGTGTCACGCTATTTACTCCGCCACGAAACCGACCGATAATCTGAATCGCTTCGGTAGCGGGATCGATAACCGATTGGGTAGCACCAAACAAATCGCTAATGAAAATCACGTGCGGAGGGTTGGGAGAGATGATATCTACGGCCGAGTAAAACCTTGAGGTGAAGAAATTGTAACGTTCCAGTTCGGTAATCATCATTGACTTTTTCCGGCGGTTGCCTTTCCAAAGTTTATATTGCCCGTCTTCACTGCAAAAGGTACAGGCGTTGCTCAGTTCCGGAATCAGACGGTAGAAACTGTCTATCGAGTCAATGCTGTTGCAGAAAATGCAGACTGTTCCTCGTTTGGCTTCGATTACTTCCTGCAGTGTCTCCAGCACATTATTTGTAGTAATTAGTTTTAGTTTCTGCCGGTATGCATAGTCCGGTTGGATCAGTACCCGTGCGAAGCCGTCGAAACGGTTGTCTTTTTCGGGAATAATGGGAGTTGCGGAAATCAGCGCCTTATTTTGAAAGAGGAAAAAATCGTTCATCGGTTCGCGGATAGAGTCACGGTAGTGTACGTCCTGCACTAATTTCTCACATTCGTCGAATAAAATGAAACATTCCTCGTACATATCTATGCCTACCGTTTGCATCGCCTCTTTTATCTTAGCGAAACCTTCGGGAGTAGTCAGCAGTTTGTAATGCCTGTCGTGGTTATCTTCCAAGAAATCTATAATTTTCCGGACAGTCACTCCTTTGTAGACGGCTAATGCATTCTTATGTTTTTTAGCTTTTGATTCGATGACAGGCACATTAGGCTCGATGATGATTGATTTTCGTGGAGCTATCAGTTCGCAATGCGTAGCACCCAGTCCGGGCAGTAGCTTGTTGATGATACAATTTGTCGGTATAAATTCTTTCCCGGCACGCTTCAACGCATCCGCAAAGTATTCGCCTTTCCGGATGGAGTAAGTTCTGGTGTATTCCATTTTGTTCTAGTATTTGCGTTTGTTGTGTCTTTCGGGATTGTACTTTTCAAATCCAGCCGTTGCTATACGTTTCTTCAGTTGTTTTTCAGCTTTGAATACAACATTCTTTATTTCTATGGATTCCGCCCGATGATTTTCGCCGGGTTGTTTGTCCTTGCAGAAACTGCCGTTCAGTGAGAAACTGCCGAAGTCGTCCAGATTGAGGATGTTTCCGTTTTTCAGAACAGCTTCTATACCTTCCAATACCATAGTAAGATTTTTGTATGCATCCCCTTTCGATAGATTGTTCTTGTCCGTCAGGTACTCAATGAAGGCTTTGGTGTCCAATGTATCCCATGACAGGAGCTGTACGCGTACGTTCGTTTCTTTGTTCCCCGTAAAGGTATCTGCAAAACGGGTTGATTTATAAAGTATGCTCACGAGTGATCGTTTTTTATGGTTACTACTTGTTTGCAGTTGAGTAACTTCCGAGTTGGACAAGTGTAGCTGGCGAGTTGCACAAGTGCGGCTGGGTGGTTGCTCAAGTGCAACAGATTAATTCGTGCGGATGATTTTGCTAAAAGATAAGGGGAAGTTATTAATCTGTGCAGTAGGATTTATTAAATCTTCCTTATGAGTCGGTAAAAACATCTTGTCGGTTGCGACGGTACAAAGATAGGACTTTTCTTATTATGTAGGTTACTATTATTCATTATTATATTATATGTAAAATAGATAATATTTTATCTACTTGTGTATCTAGTGTGATTTTCATATCTTTGTCTATATATAGTGAGTAATGGAATGAATTAAAGAATATATGTTGAAAATATTAGTGACCTACGCCGTTCAAGGCGAATTTGTAGAGATAAAATGGCCTGATGTCGAACCGTATTATGTGCGCACAGGCATTGGAAAAGTAAAATCGGCTTTTCATCTGGCAGAAGCAATCCGCCAGGTACAGCCGGATTTGGTGTTGAATATGGGAAGTGCCGGGACAGTCAATCATCAGGTAGGAGATATCTTTGTCTGCCGTAAGTTTGTGGATCGTGATATGCAGAAGATGAAAGAGTTCGGATTGGAGTGCGAGATTGATTCATCGGCTCTGCTCGAAGAAAAAGGTTTCTGTAAACATTGGACGGAAAACGGGATTTGTAATACCGGAGACGGGTTCTTGACGGAATTAACCCATGTAAATGGAGACGTTGTAGATATGGAAGCTTATGCACAGGCATTCGTTTGCCGTTCGAAAGAGATTCCTTTTATTTCCGTGAAATACGTGACAGACATCATCGGTCAGAATTCTGTGAAACATTGGGAAGATAAACTTGCAGATGCACGCCAGGGGCTATCTAATTATTTCAATGTCTTGAAAGAAAGGATATGATAAGTGACTCCTGCGGCAATCAGTCCCAAGAGAACCTTTGCCCATATCAAGGGAATCAGGAAGAAAATACAATAAAGCATGGTTCCCCACATTAGTACGAGGGAAACTATCTTGGCGCGGAGAGGAATCGCTTTGTTTTCACGGTAGTTGCGGATATAAGGACCAAAATAACGATGATTGAGCAGCCAGTTATAGAGACGGGACGACCCTTTGAAATAAAGGGCTGCAGTAAGTAGCAGGAAAGGCGTGGTAGGCAATAGCGGCAGAAAAATGCCGAGAATGCCGAGTGCCAGGGAAATCGTTCCTATAACAATATATAGAGTCTTCATGCGGCAAAGATAGTGTAAAAAAGGGATTCTGCAATATCATAAAAGTATATGTGCGGTGGCGAACATTTTTTCCTCCGGCCTTGTTGTAATAATACTGCTCAATTGGATAAACAATGTAGCGGAAGAAGCTTAAATTATTACATGATATATTATGAAAGTAGGTTTGTTTATTCCTTGTTATATCAATGCTATATATCCCAATGTGGGAGTGGCATCGTATAAGCTATTAAAAAGTTTGGGAGTAGACGTCGATTATCCGTTGGATCAGACTTGTTGCGGACAACCGATGGCGAATGCCGGTTTTGAAGATGAATCAATGAAGCTGGCACTCCGTTTTGATGATTTGTTTCAACAATATGACTACATTGTCGGTCCCTCCGCCAGTTGTGTCGCTTTTGTGAAAGAGAATCATCCGGGTATTTTAGAGAAAGAAGGTCATGTTTGTCAGAGTGCGGGAAAGATTTATGACCTTTGCGATTTCATCCACGATGTGATCAAACCCACGAAATTGCCTGCACGCTTTCCGCACAAAGTCAGTATTCACAACAGTTGTCACGGTGTGCGTGAATTGTTCAACTCCGCTCCCAGCGAATTAAATATCCCTTATTACAATAAATTGCGTGATTTGCTTAATCTGGTAGAAGGAATCGAGGTGTTCGAACCCAGCCACATTGACGAATGCTGCGGCTTTGGCGGAATGTTTGCCGTAGAAGAGCAAGCTGTTTCCGTATGTATGGGACGCGATAAGGTGAAAGACCACATGGCTACCGGAGCCGAGTATATTGTCGGAGCGGACAGTTCCTGTCTGATGCATATGCAAGGCGTTATCAAACGGGAACATCTGCCCATTCAGATTATCCATATTGTAGAAATTCTAGCATCGCAATCATGAGTACAAAACATTCAAAGGCTGCCGAGAAGTTCTTGCAGGACAGCAAGATGGCAGCATGGCATAACGAAACCCTTTGGATGGTCCGTGCCAAGAGGGATAAGATGAGTAAGGAAGTTCCCGAGTGGGAAGAGTTGCGCAACAAGGCCTGTGAACTAAAACTATATTCCAACAGCCATCTCGAAGAGCTCCTGCTGGAGTTTGAAAAGAATGCTACCGCCAATGGCGCTATCGTGCATTGGGCGAAAGACGCTGATGAATATTGTGCCATTGTGTACGAGATACTGAATGAACATAATGTGCATCATTTCATCAAAAGCAAATCCATGCTCGCAGAGGAATGTGGGTTGAATCCTTTCCTGATGGAGCGTGGTATCGATGTTGTGGAGTCCGATTTGGGCGAGCGTATTCTGCAATTGATGCATCTCGAACCGAGTCATATCGTGTTGCCTGCTATCCACATCAAACGGGAACAGGTGGGTGAACTCTTTGAGAAAGAGATGGGAACGGAAAAAGGTAACTTTGATCCTACTTATCTGACTCATGCCGCCCGTAAGAACCTGCGTCATCTTTTTCTGAATGCCGAAGCTGCCATGACTGGCGCTAACTTTGCCGTAGCTTCGACCGGTGATATCGTGGTGTGTACCAATGAAGGAAATGCCGATATGGGAACTTCATATCCGAAGTTGAATATTGCTGCTTTCGGTATGGAAAAGATTGTGCCGGACCTGGAGGCGTTGGGGGTATTTACCCGTTTGCTGGCACGTTCGGCTACCGGACAACCGGTTACAACCTACACTTCCCATTACCGTCGCCCTCGCGAAGGAGGTGAATATCACATCATTATTGTGGACAATGGCCGGAGTGCATTGCTGTCCAAGACCGACCATATCAAGACACTGAATTGTATTCGTTGCGGTGCGTGTATGAATACTTGTCCCGTATATCGTCGAAGCGGTGGATACTCTTATACTTATTTTATTCCCGGTCCTATCGGGATCAATCTGGGTATGGCCCATGATCCGGAGAAATATTATGATAATCTTTCTGCCTGCTCTCTGTGTATGTCCTGCTCTGATGTCTGTCCGGTGAAAGTGGATCTTGCCGAACAGATTTATAAGTGGCGTCAGGATTTGGACGGACTGGGCAAGGCGAATACGGGAAAGAAGATCATGTCCGGTGGAATGAAGTTCCTGATGGAGCGTCCGGCATTGTTCAATGCTGCTTTGTGGGCGGCTCCGATGATAAACAGCCTGCCACGATTTATGAAATACAATGATTTCGATGATTGGGGAAAGGGACGCGAGTTGCCGGAATTTGCCAAAGAATCGTTTAATGAGATGTGGAAGAAAAACAAAGTGCAGGGAAAGGAGGAATCTAAATGAGCAGTAGAGAAGAAATATTAGCCAGTATCCGCAAAAATACGCAAGTTCGTTATGATAAGCCGGATATTGCGGATATGAAACGGTTGTCATATCCCGATAAAATAGAACAGTTTTGTGCTATCAGCCGTGCGGTGGGAGGTACGGCTGTTGTATTGGGTGAGGGAGAAGATGTGAATGCGGTGATTCGTCGGACCTATCCGGAGGCTATGCGCATTGCTTCCGTGTTGCCGGATATTTCGTGCGCGACGTTCAATCCCGATAATCTGGATGACCCGAAAGAGTTGGATGGTACGGATGTGGCTGTGGTGAAAGGAGAAATCGGGGTTGCAGAGAACGGGGCTGTCTGGATTCCGCAAACAGTAAAGTATAAAGCTGTTTATTTCATTTCGGAGAAGTTGGTTATCTTGCTCGACCGGAATAAGATAGTAGATACGATGTATGACGCTTACCGTGAATTGGACGGGCAGGAATATAAATTCGGCACGTTTATTTCCGGTCCTTCAAAGACTGCTGATATCGAACAGGCTTTGGTGATGGGAGCACATGGAGCAAAGGACGTATTGGTAATATTGATGTAGTTGTTAAATGTAAATGATATGTATGCCAATAAAGTAAAGAAAATAGCTGCCATTCATGACCTTTCGGGGATGGGGCGCGTATCTCTCACGGTCGTTATCCCTATTCTTTCATCTATGGGCTTTCAAGTCTGTCCGCTGCCTACGGCTGTGCTGTCCAATCACACGCAATATCCCGGTTTCTCTTTTCTCGATCTGACGGACGAAATGCCGAAGATTATTGCCGAATGGAAAAAATTGGAAGTGCAGTTCGATGCTATCTATACGGGATATCTGGGCTCTCCGAAGCAGATTCAGATCGTTTCCGATTTTATCAGGGACTTCCGGCAACCGGATAGTTTAATCGTGGCTGATCCCGTGTTGGGAGATAACGGTCGGCTGTACGCTAATTTTGATGGGGAGATGGTGAAGGAGATGCGTCACTTGATTACAAAAGCGGATGTAGTTACCCCGAATTTGACAGAACTGTTTTATCTGTTGGACAGGCCTTATAAAGCGGACAATACAGATGAGGAGTTGAAAGAATATCTTCGGCTCTTGTCTGATAAAGGTCCTGATGTGGTTATCATAACCAGTGTTCCCGTACATGGTGAACCTCATAAAACTTCTGTTTATGCTTATAACCGTCAGGGAAACCGTTATTGGAAGGTGACTTGTCCTTATCTGCCTGCCCATTATCCGGGTACAGGGGATACTTTTACAAGTGTTATCACGGGGTCTTTGATGCAGGGAGACAGTTTGCCAATGGCGTTGGACCGTGCCACGCAGTTTATTCTACAGGGTATTCGCGCTACTTTCGGATATGAGTATGATAACCGCGAGGGTATTTTGTTGGAAAAAGTACTCCATAATCTGGATATGCCGATACAAATGGCCAGTTATGAACTGATTTAATATTTAACACTCGTAAGCTTTTGTCTTTCAGGTATTTCTTTTATTTTTGCGGTCGTTGAATTAATCTGAAATAATTGTATCTAATGACTCAAACACTGAAAACGACTGAACGGCTTGGAGTAGTGGACGCTCTGCGTGGGTTCGCTTTGTTGGCTATTGTATTATTACATAATCTGGAGCATTACAATCTGTTTTTTATGCCGGAGAATGTACCCGCATGGTTGCAAACAATTGATAAGTATGCGTGGGATAGTATATTTTTCTTGTTTGCGGGAAAGGCTTATGCGACTTTCTCATTGTTGTTCGGGTTTAGCTTTTATATTCAGTTTCACAATGCGGAGAAACGGGGAATCGATTTCAGGGGACGATTTGCATGGCGGATGTGCCTGCTTCTCCTGTTTGCACAGTTGCACGCATTGTTCTATAACGGTGATATTCTTTTGCTATATGCGGTAGTCGGGTTTGCACTGATTCCGGTTTGTAAGTTGAAGGATAAGACGGTTTTCTGGATTGCTTTGATTCTGCTTTTACAGCCATACGAGTGGGGACGTGCCATCTATGCGCTGATAAATCCGGATTATGTGGCGGTGACCGGTCATTTTATTCCTTATGCTATGCGTGCTGAGGCAGCGACAGCCAACGGCAGTTTCTTTGATGTATTACAGTCTAATATCATTGACGGACAGTTGTATAGCAATATCTGGCAGGTGGAAAATGGACGCTTGTTCCAGACGGCTGCTCTGTTCATGTTCGGGATGTTGTTGGGACGCCGGAAATATTTGATAAAGAGTGAAGAGTCCGTACGCTTCTGGAAAAGAATGTTGATAGGTGCTGTCATTGCCTTCATTCCTCTCTATTGCCTTAGAGTTTTTGTTCCGGATTTTATTACGGATTCCTCTGCACTGATTCCTTATAATATAGCTGTTCCGTCTTATGCTAATTTTGCGTTCATGGTGATTCTGGTTTCTCTCTTCACCCTGCTTTGGTTTAAGAAAGAGACAGGATATAGCTGGCAAAGCCTGCTGATTCCTTACGGGCGCATGAGTCTGACGAATTATATTTCCCAATCTATTATGGGAGTCACTATCTATTATGGATTCGGGTTGTCTATGTACAAATATGCCGGAGCAACGGCAAGCCTGCTTATTGCATTGCTTATCTTTACCGTTCAGTTGGTCTTCAGCCGTTGGTGGCTTGTTCGACACAGGCAAGGACCACTTGAATTCTTATGGCGCAAGGGTACCTGGATTTAGTGGTTTGCGTTAATCGAATTTGACGGTTACCTCCGCCTGCTTATTTCCGTATGTCCAGTCTGGTCCTTCCTGAACCAGACGGATTGCCTCTTTATCGGAAGATTCGCAGAGACTCTTCTTTACTTTAATGTGGAAAGGCCGTCCGTCCCTATTGACCAGAAAGGTCAATACCACTTTTCCTTTCACTTGTGCGCACGTTTCGTCCGTCGGGCGGACCAGATTCTCTTTCAGATATTTCTGATATTTACGTTTTCCGTCAACAGGTTGCGGAGTGCTATCTTTATTTGCCTTTTTATTGACTCCGTATCCCACTACCACCACTTCGCTGAGTCCTTTTTGGTCTTCGTTCATGGCAATGAGCATTGTCCGGCTGGTATCTACCGGAACTTCTACCGGGTCATATCCGATATACTGTGCTGTCAACTGCTTGTTCTCTGCTTTTTTGAGTAATGAAAATTCTCCATTTACATCTGTAACGGTTCCGATATTCGTTCCTTTGTACATTACGCTGGCGCCGATAAGCGGTTCCCCTTTTGGGTCGGTCACTTTTCCTTTGATTATATCATTGGTGGGAATAACTGCCATTTTAGCTATTCTCATCTTTTTGGCGGATTCGGGATCAGAAGCTCCTGTTGTCATTATTACTTCTTCGTCTGTCGCTGCAACCGTTTGATCCGAAGTTTCCTCCTCCATAGGCATTGTTGTAATGGGAGCACTTGGAAGCTTGGAAATGCTAGTCCGGCTTTTGGCGATGATATCTTTCTTATCCGCTTGTTTCGTGGAGACTGGGGAAATAGGAGTGGAATCCGTCTTTGTCTTTGTGGGAGCTAGTGCGATTTCCTTTTGTGGAATTATCGGAATGACAGGCTCTGGTGTCTCTTTCAGGAACAGGAAATAGCTGCTGATTCCGAATCCGATCACCAGACAGGCGGCAACACTCCAAATGATAGCGTAGGTATTTCTTTTCTTTGTAGAACGGGCAGAGATTTGTATCCGCAGTTGCTCAATTCGTTGTTCGTGATTTCCCTCCACTTGGTTGTATCCATCTATCGCATCAGCCAGGAAAGGGTCTTTCATCGACTCTTTTTCCAACCGATGTGCTTCTTTTCCTTTGCGGAGTCCTTGTATGTAGTCCGATAGTCTCATAGGGTTTGTTTCTTGATACAGATTTTTAAGTTTCGCTTTCCGTTCTGGATATAGCTTTTTACATTATTCAGAGTAAATCCGGTCTGCTCGACAATATCCGCATACGACATTTCCTCTAAAAAGAAACGTGTAATGCTCGTCCGTTGTTCTTCGGGCAACTTTTCGAGACAGTGATGTAATGCTTTTAACCGGTCTTCCGAACTTTCCTCTTCACTTAATAGATGCAGAAATTCATCGGATTCCATAATATTAATGGTGTAATCTAACGGAATTTCTTTATTCTCCTTCCGCAGAAGTTGCAAGCAATGATTTTTTGCCACCCGGTAGAGCCAGGACTTGAACACTTTGATCTCATAATTTCCCAGCTTAGGCAATAAATCTTCAAACAACTGCATGACCGCTTCCTGTGCCCGGTCTTCGTCTTGCAGATATTTCAGGCACAGTCCATACAGTAACGGGATATAGCGGTTGTATAATTCACCGAAATATTCCGTATCACCGGACTGAGCGTAGTGTGTGAGTAGCTCCTCGTCCGACAATTTGGATATGGTTCTTTTAAAAAACAATGCCTATTCTTCTTCGTCGTCAATAATGACTTGATATTTTTCTTTCATTATTTCAAAATCATTTGCAATCTGTTCCAATATTTCATGTATATCCGTGCTCTTTACCAATGTGGGCATACTGTAATAGATAGATGCTTTATATGGTAACAGTATCATTTTGCCTTTGGGCAGAGAACGTCCCATGCCGGTCATGAATACGGGAATATATTTTACTTCAGGTCGCAGAGACAGGATACGGGCTATGCCGGATTTAATTTTTCCCATCTGTTCCGGCTTTCCTCTGGTTCCTTCGGGAAAAAGAATCAGTGAATATCCTGCATCGATGGCTTCAAGCATTTTGCGGATCGGGTCATGTTCCGAATCTTTTTCTCCTTTCCTTCTGATTAGCAGTGTGTTGATGAAATAGTTACTTATGGAAGCCTGAAAGCGGTTTTTACCGAAATAATCTTCTGCTGCTACAGGTTTGACTTTCCATAAAAGTTTTCCGGGCAGAGAAGATAATAAACTTAAAGTGTCCAAATGGCTGTTGTGGTTGGCAAGAATGATGAACTGCTTTTCTTTCTTGAGGAATCGGCAATCGGTGAACTGAACTCCTACGATCAGTTTCAAGAACCATTGGCATATACCTTTATATATAATCTGCATGATGGCAGCTTGCATGAATCTCTTTTCCATTCTTTCCGTTTAATATGCAATGTAATAAACTAAATGAAAAAAGACGGGAGCGGTGTAGGACAGAGAATCTATCCGGTCGAATACTCCTCCATGACCGGGAATACTGTTCCCCATGTCCTTAATTCCTTTATCCCTTTTGATGGCGGAGATGACTACGTCTCCCGAGAATCCGGCAATGGCAATAAGAGTGCTTACCAGAAGAACGTTAGGAGCGGAGAGGGGAGTCAGAAAACCGAGAAAGTAACCAATGGCGGTAGTGCTGATTACACCACCTAAAAATCCTTCCCATGTCTTGTTCGGACTTACTTTCGGAAGTATCTTATGTCGTCCGAGAAGTTTGCCCCAGATAAATTGCATTATATCGTTGATTTCCGTAAGGAATACAAGGAACAATAACAGGCCTCGTCCTCCCGCATTGAATCCCGGCAGTTCGGGAAGTGACAGGAGATAAGCGAGGTGGCTGATACCGAATACCGAAAGCATCAGAATCCACTGCAACAAAGCCATCGACTTGGTGATTCCGTGAGTGTCTTCTTTCAAAACCAGTCGTAAAGGTAATACGAGAAACATAACTACCGGGATGAAGATGATGAATGCTCCATACCAGGCAAGGTAAGCAAGGTAATATTGAATGGGAATGGCCAGTATCCCCCAGAATAATGCTCCGCGATCTGCCTCTCTGAATCCCAACACCGAATACAGTTCTCTGAAAGCAATGAAAGAGAGAAAGGCAAGGAAGAAGTAAGAAATGTTATAGCTGATAAATACAGCGCCGATAAACATGCCCGCCATGATCCACCATGAACGTGTGCGGGCGGAGAGTTCGCTGATATTTGTTTTTGGAGAAATCTTCTTTACGAGAAAAAGAATAAGGCTTGCCGTAATGAGCAGTCCGATGATGAGCGAAATGACGATAATCAGTTCATCGCTTAGCGTAGGAAATATGATATCCAGTAGTTCTTTCATTTTATTTCATTGTTTGGTGTGTGTGACATGAGATACAGACGGTGTATCAGTGTTGCGACAAGGCCGACATTCATAATTATCAGGGTTATGAGACATGTCATCCGGTCGTATCCTGCGTGAATGGTACAGGTGGCTACTGCAAAGGCAAGCGTGAGCAATGCCATGCGGTGTTGCTTGGCCATCGGACCGTTAAAGAAATGCTGGTGCGTTTTGTAGGCTCCTATCCAGCGGAAATAAGCTGTCATCACAGCAAGAAGAGCAGCCAGCCATCCTAGTTCAATACCGAATCCGCCTGCTACATATCCGACGGGAATGATGAACAAAGCATCGGCGAATCGGTCGGGCATATCATTGTAGAGATCCCCGTTGGCGCTTTTCTTCCCTCCTTCGATAGCTACCATCCCATCGAACAGGTTGCAGAGTAACCGCGACTGCATGCAAACGATGAACAGAATGTAGGCTACATACTTGTTAAAACCGGGATCAATGACTGTGCCGATCAACAGAAGGCATCCCACCATAGCGAAGAATATGCTCATCATGGAAATTTGATTGGGAGTGATACCCCAACGAGTTAGTTTGCGGGCGATAATAGTAGCCCAGACCGTGTTTCGTGAGGCTATTTCCCGCCTTCCATCAACTTCGTTTTTCATATTTATGATATGTTTATGTTTGGCAAATATACATATCATATTAAGAGTTACAAAGGAATAAGTAGGAATTTTTAAGTGACTTTTTTCCGCCCGGATAAAAAAAGTTCAGGCAATTTATGGAATCTGTGTGAAATCCGCATCTCTATAATAAAAGCGATGAATAGTAACATTTTAAAATAATGAAGTTATGAGAACAAACCAATTCAGAGCAATCATGCTCGTACTGCTGATGGTAGTTATTTGCTTAGGGACATTGAATGCGCAAACTATTACCGTGACCGGTATTGTGACGGACGCAGCGGATGGAACTTCGATTACCGGTTGTTCGGTAGTGAATAACCGTTCCCAAAGTGGGGCAATCACAGATGTGAACGGTCGTTATTCCATTCAGGCCCAAAAAGGGGACGTATTGTTATTCCGGTTTATCGGGTATAAAGAAGAAAAAAGAGTGGTTGAGTCGGTCAAACTGGATGTTAAAATGAAGACTGATGATGTGGCGTTGGAGGAGTGTGTCGTAGTGGGATACGGTACAATGAAAACAAAGGCAGTGACCGGTGCGTATGTAGCGGTGTGTCCGACTGCCATGTATGATATGGATGCGAGAATGAATACGGAAGAGTATGGCCGGATTCAGGAGAATGGCTTCAAAAGTGTAGCCGATGCTCCGCTTTCTACTTTCTCTATTGATGTGGACCCTGCTTCTTATAGCAATATGCGTCGTTTTATCAATAGAGGAGAATTGCCTCCTGCCGATGCAATCCGTACGGAAGAATTAGTGAATTACTTTTCTTACGACTATCCGAAACCAATGGGTAACGATCCTGTGAAGATAACTGTGGAAGCCGGAACTTGTACTTGGAATACAGCTCATCGGCTTGTTCGTATCGGATTGAAAGCTAAAGAAATTCCGACGGAGCAGTTGCCGGCGTCCAATCTTGTATTCTTGATTGATGTTTCCGGTTCTATGTGGGGGGCTAATCGGTTGGATTTGGTAAAGTCATCGCTCAAACTGTTGGTGAATAATCTGCGGAATAAAGATAAGGTGGCAATCGTGACTTATGCAGGCAGTGCCGGTGTGAAACTGGAAGCTACTTCGGGCGGTGATAAACAGAAGATCCGTGAAGCGATAGATGAATTGACCGCAAGCGGATCTACTGCAGGAGGCGCGGGCATTCATTTGGCGTATCAAATAGCTAAAAAGAACTTTATCTCTGATGGCAATAACCGTATCATACTTTGTTCCGATGGTGATTTCAACGTCGGTGTTTCTTCCGCCGAAGGATTGGAACAATTGATAGAAAAAGAACGGAAAAGTGGCGTACATCTTACTGTACTAGGCTATGGAATGGGTAACTACAAAGATAAGAAAATTCAAGTATTGGCTGAAAAAGGAAATGGGAATCATGCCTATATAGATAACTTGCAGGAAGCCAACCGTGTTTTAGTAGGCGAATTCGGTGCTACATTGCATACTGTGGCAAAAGATGTCAAACTGCAAGTGGAATTTAATCCTTCTCAAGTCCAGGCATATCGTCTGATTGGTTACGAAAGTCGTCTGCTGAAAGACGAAGATTTCAATAATGATGCGAAAGATGCCGGAGATATGGGAGCAGGACATACGGTAACAGCTTTTTATGAAGTGATTCCCGCAGGTGTGAAGAATGAATATGTAGGTAAAGTAGACGACTTGAAATACCAAAAGAAAGAAAAAATGACGCTGAAGCCGACCGGATCTGATGAACTCCTTACTGTGAAATTGCGCTACAAAGCTTCGGATAAGGATGTCAGCAGGAAAATGGAACTTCCTTTTGTAGATAACAAAGGAGATAGTGTTTCTTCCGACTTCCGTTTCGCTTCGGCAGTAGCCATGTTCGGACAGTTGCTTCGTGATTCTGACTTTAAAGGAATTGCCGATTATGACAAAGTCATTAAGCTGGCTAAACAGGGGTTGAATAATGATGAAAGAGGATATCGAAGAGAGTTTATCCGACTGGTTGAGGCTGCTAAAGGATTGGAAAAGACGAGTAAGAATTAGTATAAGAGAGAGTTTTCAAACTGAGCCGAGAGTAGTAACTTATCTGTGAGGCAATAATAAGAAAACCGCAAATGGCTTGACGACTATTTGCGGTTTTCTTATTGCACGGGAGGAGAGGCTCGAACTCCCGACACCCGGTTTTGGAGACCGGTGCTCTACCAACTGAGCTACTCCCGTGTTTGCGGCTGCAAAGGTAGTAGAAACTTCTGAATCTCCAAACATTCGGGTAAATAAGTTTTGAACTATTTTAATTTTTCCCATTCATCGGGCTTGAAACCGACCAATACCAAACTGTCTGTTACTACTAGAGGACGTTTCACCAACTTACCGTTTGTTGCCAGCAGTTCTATTTGTTCCTCTTCGCTCATGCTTGGCAACTTCTCACTCAGTTTCAGCTCTTTATAAACGAGTCCGCTAGTGTTGAAGAATTTCTTTATAGGCAGACCGCTACGGGGAATCCATGCTTTTAGCTCTTCTACTGTAGGATTTTCTTCTACAATCAACCGGTTTGTATATTCAATGTTATTTTCTGTTAACCACTTTTTGGCTTTTTGGCATGTGCTGCATGCCGGGTACTGCAAAAATAAAGGTGTCATACTCATTTCTAATTTATTATTTGATATTTGTTGTTTCACATTTAGGGTAGTAACTGTAAATCCTGATACATGATTCGATAGGCAGCCGCTTTCTTATCCAATGCCAATGGATATGCTCGCGATGATGAAGGCATACGATACAGCCTCATTGCGCGTTTCTCAAAAACAAACTCCGAATAATCGCCGACTTTCGGTTCTTCTACATCCAATTGTTGCCGGAGTGTGTCAGTAGCTTTCTGACCGGTAGTAACGATGGCCTTACATTCGGGAAGCCGACGAAGCATTGCGGCAATATCGGTGGCTTCCACAACCTCCAGAAACTTATCGGACGCATTGTCTTGTAGTCGGCGAACGGACGAGGCCGTATCGAACAGTGCAATTCCTTTCTCATTTAGAAAGTCTATAATCCGTTCACGGCAGAACGCTTTTCGTGTAGGATTTAGAAAGTAGTCTTTGTCATTAAAAAACAACACACCGAAAATGCGCCACATATCATTATTCAGGTTCGGGTAATAGAAGTCCATAGACCAACGCTTTTTCTGCGGTGGAAAACTTCCCAGCATTAGCAGTTTGGCTTTTGCCGGAAGAAATGGTTCTAGTGGATGTTTCTCGATTTCCATCATTATGTATCATTTTAATTTCATGCAAAAATAGTGATAATGTTTATTTCGTTCAAAATCAATGTGAAAAAATGCAATATATAAAATATTTACGTATTTTTGTGGCATAATGAATAGACAGTCTTTTATAATATCATTGAGAGTTCAAGTTGTTGTAAGTTGTTTATTGAGTTCATTCTTCTTTTTAAGCGAGAATGGTTACGCTTCGGAACAAGTTACGTTTATAGAAACCATAGAAACCCCTACGGATAATGCAACGGCAACGGTAAGGGGACGTGTTGTCGATACCAACGGCGAGCCGCTTATCGGGGCAACCATTCGTGAGAAAGGAGGAGCGAACGGAACTGTCAGTGATATAGACGGTAGCTTCTTTTTGTCCGTTCCGGATAGCGCTATTCTGCAAGTTTCCTTTATCGGTTATGAGACAGTGGAAGTCAAAGTAGCGGGTAGGGCAATGCTTGAAATCTCCCTTCGGGAAAATACGGTCATGCTTGATAATGTAATTGTGACTGCTCTAGGGCTTGAAAAGGATGAATCTACTTTGGCCTATTCGACTCAGAAAATAAAAGGAGAAGAACTGAATCGGGTAAAGGAGATAAATATGATAACAGCCCTTGCCGGAAAAGCTGCAGGAGTGCAGGTCAACAAGAATTCTTCCGGTATGGGTGGTTCTGCCAAAATCACTCTCCGGGGAGTCCGTTCGGTATCCGGAGATAATCAGCCGCTTTATGTGATAGACGGTGTGCCGATGTCCAACACTTCTCCGGAACAGGCTTATTCGGCGATTGGCGGAACGGCAAATGCCGGAAACCGGGATGGAGGAGATGGTATCTCCAATCTGAATCCGGAGGATGTAGAAAGTATCAGTATCTTGAAAGGCGCCCCGGCAGCGGCTTTGTATGGAAGTCTGGCTGCCAATGGAGTAATCCTGATCACTACCAAAAAAGGAAATTCTACAGGGAAAAGAAGTATCCACTTCTCTACCGGACTTACTTTTGAAAAGGCTTTCAGCTTGCCACGGATGCAAAATAGCTATGGGGTGAGTGATGTGATAGATAGTTGGGGTGAAAAGGAAAGTTTGGAGGTGCATGATAATCTGAATGATTTTTTCCGTACCGGACTTACTTCGATGACTTCCGTATCCGTCAGTCACGGAAATGAAAATCTGCAAACTTATTTCTCTTATGCCAATACTACCGGACGGGGTATTATTGAAGGGAATAAATTAAAGAAGCATAACATCAATCTGCGTGAAACGGCTGCCATATTCAACAAACGTCTGAAGTTGGATGGCAATGTCAATGTTATGAAACAAACGGTTGAGAATAAGCCCGTCTCAGGAGGTTTCTATATGAATCCGTTAGTAGGGCTTTACCGTTTTCCGCGTGGCGAAGATCTGTCTTATTATAAGGAGCATTTTGAAATTTATAATGAAGAGCGTAATTTGAATGTGCAGAATTGGCATACGTTTACCGAAGATTTCGAGCAGAATCCATATTGGATAGTGAATCGCATCCAAAGCAAGGAAACACGCACACGTGTCATTCTTGCTCTTTCCGCCACTTTCAAAGTGAGTGGTTGGCTGACGATACAAGCACGTGGCAATATGGATTATTGGGCTGACAAATTGCGTCAGAAATTCTATGCTTCTACCGCAACTGCTTTATGCGGAGTGAACGGGCGTTATCTTGAAATGGACTATCAGGAAACGCAGATGTATGGTGACGTGATGGCTATGTTTAAGAAAACATGGGGTGATTTTACTCTGGATGCGGCTATCGGCGGCAGTATCAATGATAAGGTGGTGAACTCAACCCGTTACGACTCGAAGAATGCTTCTTTGAAATATGCCAATGTGTTTAATATTGCCAATATCGTGATGAACAGCTCTGCCAGTATTGATCAGAAGATAGATGCACACCGGCAGTTGCAATCACTTTTCGGTACGGCTCAGATAGGTTATAAGGAAAAGATATTTCTTGATTTGACAGCCCGTAATGACTGGTCGTCCACGTTGTCCTATACCAAGCATGAGAAATCAGGGTTTGCTTATCCGTCCGTCGGTCTTTCCATACTGCTTGATAAATGGCTGAAATTGCCCGAATGGATTTCTTTTGCAAAGCTACGCGGGGCTTACAGTAAAGTGGGAAATGATATCCCTCTGTACATCACAAATTCCACTTCGCACGTCAATGCCGGTGGTGAAGTACAGGCAAATGATGCTGCGCCTTTTAAAGAAATGGAACCGGAAATGACTCATGCTATGGAATTCGGAACGGAATGGAAGTTCTTCCGACACCGTTTGGGAATTAACCTGACTTATTATCGCACAAATACGTATAATCAGTTTTTCAAACTTCCTGCTCTCGCCGGTGATGAGTTTGCTTATCGGTATGTGAACGCCGGAAATATTCAAAACAAGGGATGGGAAATTACGCTGAATGCTACTCCGGTGTTAACTTCTGACTTCACATGGAAGACGTCGCTCAACTTTTCTTCCAATAAGAATAAGATTGTGAAGTTGCATGATGACTTGAAGGAGTTTGTTTACGGACCTACAAGTTTTTCTTCAAGCTATGCTATGAAATTGGTGAAAGGCGGTTCTATCGGGGATATATATGGAAAAGCTTTTGTGCGCGATGATAAGGGAAAGATTGTTTATGGGACGGAAGGAGATCATAAAGGGCTGCCGTTGGTGGAAGGAGATGGTAATACGGTGAAAGTAGGAAATGCCAATCCGGTCTTTTTGATGGGATGGAATCATACGTTTTCTTACAAGGGATTCAGTTTTTACTTCTTGCTCGACTGGCGTTATGGCGGTAAAGTCCTTTCGCAAACGCAGGCGGAAATGGATCTTTATGGAGTGTCGGAAATAACTGCAGATGCTCGTGATAAAGGATATGTTGTTCTGGAAGGGGAACGGATAGACAATGTGAAAGGATTCTATAAGAATGTGGTAGGCGGACGTGCCGGAGTGACGGAATATTATATGTACGATGCCACTAATCTGCGTTTGCGTGAAGTGTCGCTGAGTTACAATTTCCCTAAGGAATGGATGCAGAAAACTAAAGTATTGAAGAATGTGCAACTTTCGTTTGTAGCCCGTAATCTGTGTTTCTTGTATAAGGAAGCACCTTTTGATCCGGATCTGGTACTTTCTACAGGAAATGATAATCAAGGTATCGAGGTGTTCGGAATGCCTACTACCCGTAGCCTGGGTTTTACGCTGAAATGTGAGTTTTAAAAGCTGAAAAGGGAAAATGAAGAAACGATACATATATTTATATTTGATAAGCTGGTGGCTTTTTTGCGTAGCATGCACGGGTAACTTCCGCGATTATAATACCGATCTGTCCGGCATTACGAATGAAGATCTGATCATTGACGATAATGGTTATGGAATCCGTCTGGGGATTATCCAACAAGGCATTTATTTTAATTACGATTACGGAAAGGGGAAGAACTGGCCTTTCCAGTTGATACAGAACCTGAATGCGGATATGTTCAGTGGATATATGCATGACGCCAAACCTCTGAACGGCGGTTCCAATAATTCCGATTATAATATGCAGGACGGTTGGAACAGTGCGATGTGGACACATATGTATTCGTATATTTTTCCACAGATATATCAGTCGGAGAATGCTACCCGTGACACCCATCCAGCCCTGTTCGGCATTACGAAAATATTGAAAGTGGAAGTAATGCATCGGGTGACGGATTACTATGGCCCTATTATTTACAGGTATTTTGCGAATGCGGAAAAGCATTATCAACCTGATACGCAGAAAGAGGTCTATTATGAATTTTTTAATGAACTGGATTCTGCCGTTGTCGCTCTTACCGGTTATATAGAAGAAAAACCGGAATCCAATGGGTTCGCCCGTTTTGATATTCTGCTGGATGGCAAGTATTCCTCTTGGGTGAAGTTTGCCAATTCTCTGCGCTTGCGTTTGGCTATGCGTCTTGCATCAATCGCTCCCGACAAGGCACGTTCGGAAATAGAGAAGATAAAGAAAAATGATTACGGCTTCTTTGAAAGAGGATCGGAAAAAGTTGCGGTTTCTACAAAAACGGGATATACTAATCCGTTGGGAGAACTTAATCTGGTGTGGAATGAAACGTATATGAATGCTTCAATGGAGTCTATACTTACGGGATACGATGATCCCCGACTCAAAGCCTATTTCGTTCCTTGTACGGATGAAAAGTTTAGGGGAGAGTATCGTGGCATTCGTCAGGGAACCTGTTTTGCACATAATCATTATGCAGGGCTGTCCCGATTGTCGGTCACACAGGCTACGGATGCACCTCTGATGACGGCTTCTGAAGTCTGGTTTTTACGTGCTGAGGCCGCTTTACGCGGTTGGACAGACGAAGATGAAGAAAACTGCTATCGGAACGGAGTGATGACTTCTTTCGAACAATGGGGTGTCTATGGAGTAGAAGATTACTTGAAGAGCGAACGGATAGCTTCGAATTTTGTAGACACTTATGAAACGGAGAATAATGTGGAAGCTCGTTGTAAGGTATCACCAAAATGGAATCCGTCGGATGACGAGGAGAAAAAGTTGGAGAAGATTATTACCCAAAAGTGGATTGCCATGTTTCCCGAAGGCTGTGAAGCTTGGGCTGAACAACGACGTACGGGATATCCCCGCTTGTTTCCCGTACGTTTCAATCATAGCAGGAACGGATGTATAGATTCGGAGACGATGGTACGTCGACTTCACTTTCCCGGTACTTTGCAAACAGAAGATCCGAAGCAATATTCTGCCCTTGTGAAAGCTTTGGATGGAGAAGATCATGAAGGTACACGCCTATGGTGGGACACGGGAAATAATAATTTGAAATAAAAAATCTGTGTAAGTAATGTGTGTATATGTGCAGGTTTAACTAATTTTGCGCTTTCATTAAAAAACACATTTATTCATGAAACAGATTATTGCTGCTTTTTTCCTTTGTATGTTGCTTTGGGCCGTGCCGGGATTGCGGGCTCAAAACATACAGTTGCATTATGATTTCGGACGTTCCCTGTATGATAAAGATTTAAAAGGTCGTCCTTTGCTGACTTCTACCGTAGAGAAATTCCATCCCGATGCTTGGGGAAGTACCTATTTCTTTGTTGATATGGATTATACTTCCGACGGGGTGGCTTCCGCTTATTGGGAGATTGCCCGTGAGTTGAAATTCTGGAAAGCTCCTTTTTCCGCACATCTCGAATATAACGGTGGTTTGGCAAAAGGATTTTCTTACAATAATGCTTATCTGGCCGGTGCTACCTATACTTATAACAATGCTTCTTTCTCAAAAGGTTTCACTGTGAGCGCCATGTATAAGTACATTCAGAAGCATAAATCACCTAACAATTTCCAATTGACAGGTACCTGGTACATTAATTTTTGCCATAACTTGCTGGCTTTCTCCGGGTTTGCCGACTGGTGGCGCGAGGAAACGGATTATGGGAAAACGATCTTCCTTACCGAACCACAGTTTTGGGTAAACCTGAACCGTATTAAAGGAGTAAATAAGAATTTCAACTTAAGTGTAGGCTCGGAAGTGGAATTAAGTAATAACTTCGGTAATCGTGATGGCTTTTATGCAATCCCGACACTAGCCCTAAAATGGACATTGAATTAAATGAAAACAGATTTAATCTACGGTGTTGAAGACCGTCCTCCTTTTAAGGATGCGCTGTTTGCCGCTTTGCAACATCTGTTGGCTATCTTTGTTGCCATCATTACACCGCCACTTATCATTGCGAGTGCTTTGAAACTGGATGTGGAGAAGACGAGCTTTCTGGTCTCTATGTCTCTTTTTGCCTCAGGAGTATCAACTTTCATTCAATGTCGCCGTTTCGGAACGATAGGAGCGGGGCTGCTCTGTATTCAGGGAACCAGTTTCTCTTTTATAGGGCCTATCATTGCCACAGGGCTTGTCGGTGGATTACCTCTAATTTTCGGTTCCTGTATGGCTGCCGCGCCCATCGAGATGATTGTCAGCCGTACTTTTAAGTACTTGCGTAATATCATCACTCCGTTAGTATCCGGCATTGTTGTGTTACTTATCGGATTGAGCCTGATAAAAGTCGGGATCGTGTCTTGCGGAGGCGGATATTCTGCTATGGATAACGGAACTTTTGCAACTTGGGAAAATCTGTCTATTGCTGCACTGGTGCTTTTAAGTGTATTGTTTTTCAATCGTTGCGGAAATAAATACCTGCGCATGAGTTCCATTGTTCTTGGGCTTTGTCTTGGTTATGGCTTGGCTTTCGTCTTAGGAAAAGTCGATATGAGTTCTCTGAATGTAGAAATGCTGATGAGTTTCAATATTCCTCAACCTTTTAAATACGGCATTGACTTCAATGTTTCCTCTTTTATAGCTATTGGGCTGGTTTACTTGATTACGGCTATTGAAGCGACGGGCGATGTGACTGCCAATTCTATGATATCCGGTCTTCCGATTGAAGGTGATTCTTATCTGAAACGAGTTTCAGGTGGAGTAATGGCAGACGGATTCAACTCTTTCCTTGCCGGAGTTTTTAACTCCTTCCCAAACTCTATCTTTGCGCAGAACAACGGTATTATTCAACTGACTGGAGTAGCCAGTCGCTATGTGGGTTATTATATTGCTGCAATGCTTGTACTTTTGGGCTTGTTCCCCATTGTAGGGGCTGTTTTTTCACTAATGCCCGATCCTGTACTGGGTGGCGCAACCTTGCTGATGTTCGGTACGGTAGCCGCCGCAGGTATCCGCATTGTCTCTTCTCTGGAAATCGGTCGTAAGGAAACGTTGGTATTAGCAGTCAGCCTTTCTCTTGGCTTGGGAGTAGAATTAATGCCGGACGTACTGCAACAAGCCCCCGAAGCAATTCGAAGTATCTTTTCATCGGGAATCACTACCGGAGGTCTGACTGCAATTATTGGAAATATAGTAATACGTGTAAAAGAGGAGAAAGATTAATCTTCAATACTCAGATTACTCATTTTGTCAGTTATATGGAAGGGGAAATCCGGATATTCGTAGAGACTGAAACGAGGTTCGGTTTCCCCTTTGGTGTAGCTCCATATCGAAGCATAATCTTCCGGGTCTTCTCCCATTTTAGCCAATTGGCGCAGATAAGCGGCCAACGATTTGTTCTCTACAATATAAATTTGTCCCATTCGGTCAATAATCGGACTGTGGCGGCGCGTTCCGTCATGTTCAAAACATAGGATGCGTTTCCCTTCTTCTGTAAGTCCCACTAATTGGAAAGTCATACTTTTGCCGATGGCCGGTAAATTCAGTACACTGCGATCTGTGGCAAGGAAAGGTAAGTGATGTTTTCTCATGAACCGCCTTAACTGTTTGGCAACCTCTTCTTTTTCTTTCGTATCTTTTTCTGCTCCCGTCTTCGTTTCCAATATCTTATATAATTCTTCTGCCTGTTCCGGTGTCATTCTACCATATATTTTTTCCTCCTGCTGTTCCTGCATTGAACGGCTGTTGGGTGCGAACACCGCATAATTTTCATTAAAGCCCTTCACGGAAAAAGTATAGTAACACATCACTCCCAATGAATTAAGCACTTGTCGAAGCCGTGTCGTATGTCCTCGTCGCGAAGCTGCCACTGTGTACACCAATTGGTTCGTGATGATCCATCCGGCGGAGAGTATCTTCCGAATAGCCTCTTTAGCTTCCGGAGTCACCTCCAATGGGGTCTGGAAATGGGTCTGAATAATAAACTGTTTCACACCGGCTGCCGAAGCCTTTTCTTTGAATTCCCGCAATATCTCCACTAACTCGTCATTGATGCGCATCGGTAAATAGGCTGGTAAACGGGAACCTAACCTTACTCGTTGCAGTTCTGCATATTTTTCACCCTCCGGACGGTCAAGGTTCGCTTTCTGTTTGCGTACGGCCATTCGATATACCGCATCCAGAATGTGTTGAAGCGTCTTATTCTGACTCATCAGCGCATCTCCTCCAGTGATAAGAATATCCCGCAATTGCGTATCTTCTTCAAAATAAGTCATCAAGCGTCGTAATTTGCGTTCCCATGACTCTTTCGGTCGTAACGTTTCAAACTCAAAATTCAACCGTTCGCTCTGAAAATCATACATCCGTTGACAAGAAGCGCAAAGTCCTCCGCACGCTCTTCCCATCGTATCGGGAATAAGAATAGCAACCTCCGGATAACGTCGATGAATATTATGTCCATCCGGTAATAGCCATCCTGCCGCATTCGGTTTCTCCGCCTCTACAATATCTTCTTTCTCCCATGCGCGGATATTTCCATAAGTTTCTACCAGTCGTGGCGAGTAAAGAATATAGCTCCGGATCGCTTCATCGTTATATCCATATTCAGTTACATTGAGTAATGACAGGTAATAAGGAGTGGCAAAAAACGGCATCCCTTTCTTTCGGGCACGATAAAGCAAATACATTGTTTCTGACGAAAGTGAATTTCCCAGAAAACGATTCAGCTCTCCCGGACTCTTAACAGCCATTGCCAAATGAAAGCGAAAGTCATTCCACCATTCACTCACCAGTCTGTATTTCTCTTCATAATTCATCCCTTCTTCAAAATGAAAACGTGCCGAAGGCTTCGACTTTCTGTTTTCAATCTTTTGAATCAGTAGATGTAACATCCGCTCCTTATTCTCATCCCGCACTTCCCGTACCTCTTCATCCAATCCTGTTTCCCAACGGTCATTCCGGTTTTTGATACGTTGCGGAGACGGTAAAGGTATTACATCCCCTTTCAATCGTTTGAACATTTGAAAGAGTTCTATGAATAAATCTGTCGGTAACTCCATGTTTTCCAATGTTCCCGTCAGAAATTCATAAAGCAACCGTATTGTCTGTATTGACATATCCTGTCCCGTAGACAGTTCATGGACATCCTGTCCATCATAATGGAGTAAAAGTCGAATTTGCTCCCTAGCCTCTTTCGCAGTCTTATTCTCCATTCTGCAAGTCTCCAGAAATCGTTGCATTTTGAGCTTAAACTCCTCAACAGAGGAGCTTTTATCAGCCATCTCCACCACTTCCGGAATTTCTTGATTATAGATTTGTTTCAATTGTGAAAAAGTAAGTGTAAGCATTTTCTTTTGTTTCATAAGCAATCTCTCTATTTAAAGGTATATAAAGATACGAAAAAAGCGGAAGTTTCATACCTCCGCTTTTTCTATCGTGCTAATCTTTACGATTTTCTAACATTTTAGAGCAACTTATTTTTTCGTTTCCGTGTCATCATTTTTGCGTTTCGGCTCTTTTTTTGCCAATAAGACAATATTATACACATAATCCGTCATCCACTGTTCCGAGTATCCCAGACGTTCCTTGTATTGACGTACAGCCGCTGCGGTCTTGTGCACATCATCAGCTTTCCATACAGTCTTTGTGCAAACATCGTGGACCGTTTTCTGAGTCATGCCATAAAGTGCTTTCTTAAAGATAGACGGCATGCGGAACTTCCATTGCATCAGATTCCCCATCAACATCATCAGGTCGTTAGAGAATCCTTGATACATAAACAGATAAGATTGAATATCATTCTGAGTACGGCAGTTGCGTTTTACGGAAGAATCGATTTCTTTAAAGAAACTCTCATTCAATCCATAGTCCTGCATCAACATTTTGCGCGAAGCTGACTTTTCGGCCAATCCTAACTTGCCATTTTGCGTAGGTACCTTGAATAAACGTTTGAAGTTGGCTACATCCGGCAGGAAGCGGATATTTGTGATACCAAGGTTAGTGGCGATAACTGACTGGAAATAGACCCGGGTCAGAGAAATGAAATCTTCTACATTGCCGACTTTTGTTTCATCGGATTTTTTCTTGAATAAACCAAATAAGCCCATTGTTGTATTTACAATTTTATTATTTACAATTTACTAATTGAACGTGTGTGATAGCTTTGTTGCATACCAACCAAGCTGATATTTCGTGTGCAAAGGTACAAAAAACAGTTGGGTTTCACCAACATTCCAACTCCTTTTCAATATCCGGCATTATCTCTTTTCTGAAAACAGGATTCTGAATGCCGACTTTCTTCTGCGATGAGCCGAAAAGTACCATCATTGTTTAGCATAAAGTCTCTAATGTAATTGCGATCATTCACCTTTCATCCGGAAGTAGAATTTATGATTTTCGAATACAGGTTCTGCAATACCATAACGAACGAATTTGGCAAGCAGATGTTCGGCGGCACGGCGTGAGATTCCTGTCTGACGACAATAACGGTTGAGTGATAGTAAAGTACCGTGTTCTAGTTGATCGAGCAAAAGCTGTTCACGCTCAGTGTAACGGATTAGTTCGCCACGGGGATTGTCGCTCTGTTGCCACACGCGGAGATGTATAGGTGTCGCCAATATGTTTTCGTCCTTGATACGGAGATAGGCGAGCGGTTTTCCGGTTTCGTCTTTGGCATACACCGGTTTGTGAAGGGTCTCTTCGATAGTGACTACCAATACCTGTCGTCCTTCTACTATGTATGTTTGCATTGTATATTCCACTTCGGGCACACAATAAAGTTGTGCGGCCGCCTCAATCATATATTTCTCCTCTTCGGAACGTACGCCTGCTATTTTTCCATTGTCTTTCACGCCAATAAGCAATCTTCCTCCGTCGGTGTTGGCAAAAGCGGACAAGGTTTTGGCTATCTTGCGTGCATCGGAAATTTCAAATTTGAAGTCCTGTTGTTGATGCTCTCCTTCAGCAATCAAAGTATGTATATAATCGGTATCTGTAAGCGGTTTCATGGCTACAAAGGTAGGTAAAAATGGCGAAAAGACCTTTTTTTGCATTATTTTCAAAGAATATTTCAAAAAAAATATTGTTTTTATGCGTTTATTTCGGGAAACAGTGTATTTTTGCGACACATTATTAACGAAAAAAATAAAAGGATTATGAAAGAATTGGTAGAAAAAGTAGCAGCTCTGTATGCTGACTTCGCAAAAGATGCTAACGCTCAGATTGAAAACGGTAACAAAGCAGCAGGAACTCGCGCTCGTAAAGCTTCTTTGGAAATCGAAAAAGCAATGAAAGAATTCCGTAAAGCATCTTTGGAAGCTTCTAAAAAGTAAGATTAGAAACTACTAAGATATCAAAAGAAATGAGAGGGTATATCATCTACGATATATCCTCTTTTTATTTTTTAAGCTTCTCTTTTTGTAACTTATGTACTGATAATTCATAAAATGATAGTAAGTATTCGTTCTGAAAATAGCACTTTTATTAAATAAATTTCCTCCTAGAAACTTAAATCTGAAAATAACTATAATAATGATTGTACCTATACAACTTTTTATAGCTGCAGTATGTATGTTTATTTGTTTAATTAATTAAGGAGGAATAAGATGTTGAACGTACTGACATTTATGAAAGAAGTAGCCGATGGGTTACAAATGGGAGGAAACTTTGGGACCGCCCATGTATATCGCAGCAGTCTCAATGCCATTATCGCTTATTGTGGGGGTGAAGATTTTACATTTAACGAGATCACGCCGGAGTGGTTAAAGGGGTTCGAGATTCATCTTCGTAAGCGCAAGTGCAGTTGGAATACAGTGTCCACTTATATGCGCATACTTCGTGCCGTGTATAATCGTGCTGTCGACAACAATGAGGCGAAATATATCCCTCGTTTGTTCCGTTACGTTTATACCGGAACCCGGGCGGAACACCAACGTGCTTTGGAGACAGGGGATGTGGAAAAGATATTTGCCGGATTAATTTTATTATCCGGAGTAAATCCAGCCATGCAACGCGCACGACACTTTTTTATTCTTATGTTCCTGATGCGCGGTATGCCTTTCGTTGATCTGGCTTATCTTCGTAAAAGTGATCTGCATGGCAATGTCATCACTTACCGCAGACGGAAAACAGGACGTCCCCTTTCGGTGACCTTGACTAATGAGGCGATGAGAATAGTAAGAATGTATATGAATCAGGATGTACATTCACCCTATCTGTTTTCGTTCCTAAGAAGTCCTGAAGGGACAATGGAAGCTTATCGGGAGTATCAGTTGGCACTACGCAGTTTCAATCGCCAATTATTGATATTAGGAGAGTTTTTGGGAATACCGAACAGATTAAGTTCGTACACCGCCCGGCATACTTGGGCTACTACCGCTTATTATTGCGAGGTGCATCCTGGAATTATTTCACAGGCTATGGGGCATTCATCCATTACTGTGACCGAGACGTATTTAAAGCCTTTTCAGAATAAGAAAATTGATGAAGCCAACAAACTTATTATTGATTTTATTAAACGCTCTTCCGATTGTGTAATCATCTGATATATTGCCTGTTACTTTATAGGTAACGGCATTAAACAGCGCTGCAAAGATGCATATATTTCTGGAAACAAGCAAACAAAAATAATATTATTTCGGAGAAACTACTAAAAAAAAGAAAATAATAGGGCAAAACTGAGGATTTCTTTCTACCGGACTTTTTATGATCTGAGTAATTGATATAATGATTTCCTTCCCCTCTGCCGTTTTTACTAGCAGGGGTAAAAAGTTTCATCTCCATTTGAAATGCTTTTTCCATATAGACTACTCAAAAGAGCAGGAACAAAGGTTCTCCCGTTACCTATAAAGTAATGGAGATGTTATTATTGAAACTTAGTGTTTAATAATATATTATTAATGTAATTTTTAAGTAGTTATGAAAAGAAAATTTGTAAAAGTGATGTTCCTTGGAGCGTTGACTTTGTCCACAGTCACCTATGTAGGCTGTAAGGACTACGACGATGACATCGACAATCTGCAGACACAAATCGATGCAAACAAAGCCAGTATTGCTGAGCTGCAGAAATTTGTTAAAGAGGGGAAATGGGTTAAAAGCGTTGAGCCAATCACCGGAGGTTTCAAAATTACCTTTAATGACGGAACACCCTATGAAATTGTAAATGGAGCAAAGGGGGATAAAGGAGATACTGGAGCAACTGGAGCAGAAGGTCAAAGCTCTATTTTGACTGTTGACCCTACTACAGGCGAATGGCTGATTAACGGTGAAAAGACCGGATGGTCGGCAAAAGCTCCTTATATTCAAGACGGATATTGGTACTACTGGAGCAAAGAAGCTGGTAAATTTGTGAAAGGAGATAAAGCTACAGGTGAACAGGGAGAAGAGGGGCCGGCAGGTGTTAATGGTTTCTCTCCTTATATAGCAAACGGTACTAATGGTGATAAAGGATATTGGTACTTCTACGAACCGGACAATAAAGATGCCATTACTAGTGGTGACTTGAAAGGTTGGGTAAAAGGAGCTTTCACTGATGCAACAACGACCCTTACAAAGATTGAGGATAGACCATGTTGGCTTTTGACACAGCTTGACGGTGATGAGACTAAAGAGGTTATTTTGCCTACAGCTGACAATTTGATAAACATAAAAGGAGTAGCTATTAGTGATGATGGAAAGATATCTACTGACGGAACTAAAGAAGTGACATTATATTACGGAATATTAAAAAATGAGGTAAAATTTGGTCCTAAAGGGGACCAAAATACTTATTCTGAAGGTAAAGTTTTGACCAGTAACAATGCCGTAATTAATGTGATGGTGAATCCGGTAGACATTTCATTAGAGGAATACACTTTTACTTTACAGAATTCTAAGGGAACAAATACTTATCTTGAACTTGGAAAACCTGTACAGAATGTAACTCCTAAGGCATTGACACGTGCTGAAAGTACTCCAAATATCGGTCTCTATGATTTGTCCGTTAAAATAAAAGACGGTTTGAATTCATCTGCAGAATTGCCGCAGGCAGTTTATGCTTTGGCTACAAAGAATGCTTGGGATAAGACAATTATGTCCGCTTATGATGTAAAGGTTACATTGAGCAACCAGAATATTCCAGAATTAACAGATCAGACATTGGCTGCAATAAAGAATTGTGATGAGACTTATGTTTTGGATGACCTGCTTAAAGAGGCAGGTGAGACAAACCTAGGTTATGTTGCAGATTATTATTACACAGCAGATAATGTGGAGATTAAGAAAGATGTGGAAACCGGAAAATGGCAGATTCTTTCTAAGATTGGTCAGTCTGTAATAGTAACTGTACATTATTTGACAGTAGAAGGTGTAGAAAAGTCTTCTACATTAACCATTCAGTTCAAGAAAAAACTGGAAATGGTAACCGTTGATCCTATTAACTGGACTGTGACAGATGCAAAGGATGGTAAAGAGAAGAAGGTATCTTTGGAAGTAATCAAAGACTTACTGGATAAAGAAGATTATAGCGTAATTTATCTAAGTAAGGCTGCTTTGGATGAAACTCCTGCTGAAACTGATATTGATTATGCGGTTGCTCCTGTTGTTAAAGCTGAAAATGGAGGTATTGCTTTGTCAGTAGCAAAAGATGCAAAGGATGAGAAGTGGTATTTAACGGCTATTTTCGATGAAACGAAAGTTACTGCAACAGAACATACTATCCATTTAGCAGTGAAAAACGCAAAAGGCGAAGACGATCTTGGTACATTATTGGTGAAAGGTATTGATCTGAAAGTTAATATTACAATGCCTAAAACTCCAGTTTTTGTATTTGATAGAATTCCGGGCTATTTTAGTGAAAATGGAAAAGGTAATACAGCTAAAGCATACGGTACTCCTGTTGCTGGTACTGAAGGTAAAGATAAGGTTACTTATGATTTGACAAAACTTTACACTAATGTAACGAATAGTATGGATAATATTTCTTATGCGGAAGATGACTCGGAAGCATGGAAGGGTGCTCAATGGTTGCAAAGTGATGTAAATCCTGTTTTGTCATTACCTGTTGGGCCAGATAATATCGGTAAGGAACATGGATTGATAGTTAGCTATCAACCTTATGGGAATAAGAATTTAGCTGCTATCTTGGATGAGTTTAATTTGACAGTTTTGTCTGAAATCGCAGAGGGTACGGAAAAAGGAACTGTTTCAAATAAATATCTTTCTAATGTAGTAAGGGAATTTACATTGAATTTGACAGATTTTGTATGGAAGGATTATAAAGGTGAATCTATAGTATGGAGCTCAGATTCAGAAAACAGAATTAAATCAATTACATTAGTTCCAAGTGATACAGCTGGTAAATATATGGATTTATCTGCTACTGACTTCAAAGTAAGCACTCCAATTAAAGTGACCTTGAAAAATAGCGTAGGTGTCATCTTATCACCTGAGTCAGAAGAAAAGAGCTACATCGAAATGAAGGTTCTTGACGCTTGGGGTATAACTTCTACGGTTAAGATTCCTGTACCTATTAAAAACGAAAATAAATAAGATTTCTTCGCAACTAATGATGTGAAGAATATGTCGAGAAGAAACAACAAAAGGGATACCTCCCTTATTTCCCACAGGTATCCCGCATAGTATTCTAAAAACATCTTTTTGATTTGTTGCTAGGTGAAAACTAGCGCCCTCATTTTCCTAATATAAAAAGATGTCTTTTAAGAATATAGAAAAAACCGGGCTTGTGAAAGTCTGGTTTTTTTGTATTCTTAAGATTAATCGTATATTTGCGACAATAATCAGATTGGAAATCATGAACGAAAACGTCTTAGCTAAACTGAAGATACTTGCAGAATCTGCCAAGTACGATGTTTCCTGTTCTTCCAGTGGTACGGTGCGTTCCAATAAGCCGGGAACGCTGGGAAACACTGTGGGAGGATGGGGGATATGCCACAGTTTTGCCGAGGACGGTCGATGTATCTCGCTATTGAAAATCATGCTTACCAATTATTGTATTTACGATTGTGCCTATTGCGTCAACCGTCGTAGCAACGATCTTCCCCGCGCTACCTTTTCCGTTTCGGAATTGGTGGAGCTGACGATGGAATTCTACCGTCGTAACTATATCGAAGGGCTGTTTCTTAGCTCCGGAGTGGTCCGTAATCCGGACTATACAATGGAGAGACTTGTGCGTGTAGCCAAAGATTTGCGGCAAGTGTACCGTTTTAACGGTTATATCCATCTCAAGAGTATTCCCGGAGCCAGTCGCGAATTAGTGAATGAAGCTGGATTGTATGCCGATCGTCTTAGCGTCAACGTCGAAATTCCCAAAGAAGAAAACCTGAAACTTCTGGCACCGGAAAAAGACCATAAAAGCGTATTTGCTCCGATGAAATACATTCAACAAGGCGTGTTGGAGAGTAAAGAAGAACGGCAGAAGTTTCGCCACGCACCGCGTTTCGCACCTGCGGGACAAAGTACCCAGGTGATTGTGGGAGCTACCTCCGAATCGGATAAAGATATTCTTTTTCTTTCGTCGGCACTTTATGGGCGCCCCACCATGAAACGTGTCTATTACTCGGGCTACGTTTCCGTGAATACGTATGATAAGCGCCTTCCGGCATTGAAACAGCCGCCTCTGGTACGTGAAAACCGGCTCTATCAGGCTGACTGGTTATTGCGTTTTTATCAATTCAAGGTAGATGAAATTGTGGATGATTCCTATCCGGATCTCGATCTTGAAATAGACCCGAAACTTTCGTGGGCTTTGCGCCATCCCGAACAGTTTCCTGTCGACATCAATAAGGCAGACTACGAAATGTTGCTCCGTGTGCCGGGAGTAGGGGTGAAGTCGGCGAAACTGATTGTTGCTTCCCGTCGTTTTTCGCGGCTGGGATTTTATGAACTGAAGAAGATAGGAGTGGTGATGAAGAAAGCGCAATATTTCATCACTTGCAAAGAACTACCTCTCCAGATGCAGACAGTGAACGAACTTTCTCCGCAACGGGTGCGCAGCTTATTGTTGCCGAAACCGAAAAAGAAAGTGGATGAACGTCAGTTGTTGCTTGATTTTGGCGAATAGTAAATATGCTTGGTGTTTTTTATGAATGTTTATATTTACGATAAAACCTTTGATGGGCTGCTGACGGCTGTGTTCGACGCCTATTTCCGCAAGACTTTTCCCGATGCTTTGTTGTCGGAAGGAGATGCTTTGCCTTTATTTTGTGATGAGCTGCATACGGTAGTGACCGATGAAGAAAAGGCCGGGCGTGTGTGGCGGGGATTGCAGAAGAAAGTTTCCTCTTCTGCTTTGGGTTGCCTCACGCAAAGTTGGCTGTCGGAACTTCCGGAAATAGGAATACTTATTTTTCGATATATCCGTAAAGCAATCGATGCCCCCCGCTCTATTGAAACCAATTTTGGTGATCCGGACGTTTTGCAATTAGCGCAAATATGGAAGAAGGTGGATGGCGAACGCGTACACCTGATGCAATTTGTCCGTTTCCAGAAAGCTGCTGACGGTACATTCTTTGCCGCTTTCGAACCGCAGTATAATGCGCTCCCGCTGACCGTTCACCATTTCAAAGATCGTTTTGCCGATCAGAAGTGGATTATTTACGACATGAAACGCCGTTACGGATTTTATTATGATTTGCAGGAGGTGACAACTATCTCGTTTGATGATGACAGCCGTGAATCCCATTTGATTACGGGGATGCTGGACGAAAGCCTGATGGACAAGGATGAGAAGCTTTTCCAACAACTTTGGAAGACATATTTCAAGGCCATTTGTATCAAAGAACGCATGAATCCGAGAAAGCACAGGCAGGATATGCCTGTACGTTATTGGAAGTATCTGACGGAAAAGCAAAAGTAGATTTCCATTTTGGGAGAGGAGCGGAAGTCTGACTATTCAATTCGCTGCACCGTTACATCCGGAAATTCCTGTATCAGCGAAAGCAGATGCCCTTCATCATTATTTCGCTTCGACTTGATAACCATCGTAACCTGATAATATTCTGTTTCACCCGTGTGTTGCGTTTCCATCTCGTAAGAGATTATCAGGTAGTCTTTAGAGTTGAATCTGTCCGCTATCTGTTTCAGTATGTCTTTGTTGGGAGTTGAGAAAGAAACCATCGAGCTTTTCATTCCGATGCTTTTAAATAGATAGCTAAGTAGTTCCAGTCCGACGAGGGTTAACACCGTGGCGGCAATGCCGATGGTGTACATTCCTGCACCTACCGCCAGGCCGATACCTGCTGTTGCCCAGATTCCTGCGGCGGTAGTCAGTCCGCGTACAATCTGTTTTTGAAAGATGATGGTTCCTGCACCGATAAATCCGATACCACTGACAACCTGTGCCGCCACCCGACTGGGATCGAGTGTGACACTACTTTCTTTTATAATTTCCTGAAATCCGTATTGGGAAACAATCATAATCAAAGCACTACCTAGCGACACGAGAAAATGAGTGCGGTATCCGGCTTCTTTGGCACGGTATTCACGATCCAGTCCGATGATGGTTCCCAGTATTCCGGCGACCAATAAACGGATTACAAAATCCATATTCAACATCATGTGTTCAATCTCCTTTCTGTTTTTTATTGTTTGTGGAAAAATGCTTAGGACTATAAATATACAATTATTTCCCCTTTTTGTATCAATCATTTAGTAATATTTGAACGTATCCAATTCATTTTATCGTATATTCGCAGATTCAAATAAATGTTTAATCCCGCGACCGAGCAAATAATGAAGAAAAGAATTTTTTATATAATCAGCTTTCTGGTGATCTTCTGTATTGAGGTGTTGATAGCTTTGTATGTGCGCGACCGTTTCATACGTCCCTATGTCGGAGATATGCTGGTTGTAGTGCTGGTATATAGCTTTGTACGTATCTTTCTACCGACGGGGATTCCGCGGATGCCGTTTTATGTCTTTCTTTTTGCCTGTTTCGTAGAAGTGTTGCAATACTTCCAGCTGGTGGAAACATTAGGCATTACGAACCGCGTAGCCCGAATTGTGCTGGGTTCTACGTTCGATTGGGGAGATATTGCCTGCTATGCTGTGGGATGCGTTTTCATTGTCTTATTCGGGCATTTCGTCCGGCGTAGATCATAGAGGATTTATTTCTCTTCCGCTTTGGTTTCGGATGGGTCCAGGCTGTGGCCGCAATATTTGCAAAACTCTGCATTATCTTCGTGTCCGGAGCGATGGCAGTTGGGACATTCTTTGTCTCTCCTGCGTTTATACTCTTTCATCATGGAGGCAGATACGATACCTGTGGGTACGGCAATAATCGTGTAACCGATCAGCATGACACAGGCGGAAAGGAATTTTCCGAGGCCGGTGGCGGGAGTAATATCTCCATAACCTACGGTAGTCATGGTGACGATAGCCCAATAGATGCTGTTCGGGATATTGTTGAACTGGGAGTTGGGTTGCGTTCCTTCAATCATATACATTAGCGTTCCGATGGAAGTCACCAGAATGACGACAAACAAGAAGAACACTGCAATCTTCTTACTACTTTCACGCAAGGCAGTGAGCAGCCGTTCCCCCTCATTCAGAAAGTTGAAAAGCTTGAAGACGCGGAACACACGTATCAGGCGGAAAGCACGGATGATGAGTAGATAGCGGGCGCCCGGGAAGAGCAGACCGATGTAAAGAGGCAACGTGGCCAGTAAGTCTACGATACCGAAAAAGCTGAATATGTATTTCCGGGGACGGGGTGAGCAGTAGATCCTCGTCAGGTATTCGAAAGTAAAGAAGCCGGTGAAAAGGAATTCCATAATGACGAACGGAGTCGTCAGATAGGTGGGAAGTCCTTTCAGACTTTCGATGATGACGAGCAATACGCTGACCAGAATACAGGCGATAAGAATCACGTCGAACAATTTCCCGGCAGGGGTGTCCGATTCGAAGATGATGACGTATAACTTTCGTTTCAGTTTCTCGTCATGCAAAAAACGATGGATTCTTTCTTTCAGTTTCATATCAATAGTGCTTGGCCGGAATTAAAGAAAAAGCCTTTTTAGTCGATAACCCACTGTTTATTGTAGGCAACGGTCTTTTGCGGGTTGTAATACATTCCCTCTTGTGTGGGAATATAGAGAATGTATGTCTTTCCGGTCTTGTTTTTCAATGAAGTGTCGCGCAGCCAGGGGTTGGCATCACGGAGTTGGGCATAGGTGATTCCCTGTGACTTTGCGTAGTCGTTCAGATCGTCGATAGAAGTGTTGACGGTTACCTCTTTATAAGGAATAGGCGGATACAGATGTTCCCGTTTCAAGAGGAATCCGTAACGTTGCGGGTTATTGAATATCTCTTTGGCTGCCAGCAGGCGGAACATGTAGCGGGAAGTTTCCTCTACCAGCCATAAGTCCATGGCATGACTTGCCAACTGCTTTTCAAGTTGGGAGGAGATGCGTCCCTGTCCGGCGTTATAGGCGGCGGAGACAGCCATCCAGTCGCCATATTTGGCATACGCCTGTTTGAAGTATTTGCAGGCGGCAACGGTTGCTTTTTCAATATGATAGCGTTCGTCTACGTTATCGTTCACTTCCAGCCCGAATTCCCGTCCGGTGGCAGGCATAAATTGCCACAGACCTGCTGCTCCTGCCGGAGAGCGTGCAATGTTATTCAGATTGCTCTCGATGACCATCAGGTATTTGAAGTCATCAGGAATACCGTTTGCTTTCAGTATCGGTTCGATGATGGGAAAGTAACGGTTGGCACGCTTGATTAATAACATGGTGGTGGAGTGCATATAGGTGAAGGCCATCATCTCGCGGTCCATCCGTTCGCGGCGGTCATAGCGCCGGAGGTCGATCGTTTCCCCGTCGAAGGTGACCTGTGTGGGAACAGTAGGCGGAGTGACACAATAAGGCACTTCCGATTTGGCGGAATGTTGTTCGTTCACTTGGCTGCTGCCTGTCAATATTGGGATGGAAGCACCGATGCAAAATACTAATATAAGTGTAAGAATATAGTTGATTTTCATTTGTCTTTTCATTTTATAACCTTTTTGGATGCTTCAATGTTTACGTCTATCTTGCAAAGATAACCTCATTTTGCTTTTTTCAAAGAACTTTTCTTGCATTTTATACGTTTTTCTAATAGAGTTAAAATAAACAACGAATCAAGATGAATATAGCAATGACCGGAGCTACCGGATATATAGGTAAACATCTTTCTAATTATCTTACAGAAAAGGGCGGACATCGGATCATTCCTCTGGGAAGGTCGATGTTTCGCGAAGGTATGTCCGGTTATTTGATTCAGACACTGACCCATTGTGATGTTGTCATCAACCTGGCAGGTGCACCTATCAATAAACGTTGGACACCGGAATATAAACAGGAGCTTTTCAACAGTCGTATTGTCGTAACCAATCGTATTATCCGTGCTTTGAATGCAGTCAAGACGAAACCGAAACTGATGATTTCGGCTTCTGCCGTAGGTTATTATCCTTCGGAAGCGGAGGTGGACGAATATACCCGTACCCGTGGAGAAGGCTTTCTGTCCGATCTTTGCTATGCGTGGGAAAAAGAGGCGAAACACTGTCCCGAACCTACAAGGCTCGTTATCACACGCTTTGGCGTAGTGCTTTCTCCGGACGGGGGAGCGATGCAGCAGATGCTTCGCCCTTTGCAAGCTACCAAGATAGCTACCGCCATCGGTCCCGGTACGCAGGCTTTTCCGTGGATATCGATACGTGATCTTTGCCGTGCAATGGAGTTTTTTATCACTCACGAAGAGACACGTGGGGTATATAATCTGGTTGCTCCGCAGCAAATCTCGCAATATGCTTTCACCCGTGCGATGGGAAAGGCTTATCGGGCATGGACGACGATGGTGGCCCCGCAAAGAATTTTCCGTATCTTATATGGTGAAGCGGCATCCTTCCTGACTGCGGGCCAGAGAGTCCGCCCAACGCGTCTGACGGAAGCGGGATTTCATTTCTCCATTCCCAATGTCGAACGTCTTTTCAGAGGTACAAACCATAGTACGGTTACCTCTCTCGACCTGCACCGGTATATGGGACTTTGGTATGAAATAGCTCGCTACGAGAATCGCTTTGAATACGGACTTGTAGACGTCACGGCTACTTACACGCTCCGTCCCGACGGCATGATTCGTGTGGAGAACCGGGGATGCAAACGTAATTCTCCTTACGACATCTGCAAGACTGCCAACGGACACGCCAAAATACCCGATCCCACACAGCCGGGCAAACTGAAAGTGTCTTTCTTCCTTAGTTTCTATTCTGATTATTATGTCTTGGAACTGGATGAAGAGAATTACAATTATGCCCTGGTAGGCAGCAGTACTGATAAATATCTCTGGATACTAAGCCGTACACCCCAACTGCCGGAAGAAATCAAGAAGAAACTCGTCACCGCTGCCGAACGTCGTGGATACGATACGAGCCAGTTGAAGTGGATCGAGCAACTCTGATCGCAATCTGCGCCTGATAACCTAAGATTATTTTGCCGGAGTGCTTAACGAACAATGAGACAACTTTAAAACAACAGAAATTATGGATTACGAAATTATTCATCAGCCCGAACAAAAATTGTTCAAGACAGAAGTAGACGGTCGCACCGCCTTTGTACAATATCGCCTGATAGGTGATTCTCTTGATATTATCCACACAATTGTGCCACAACCCATTGAAGGGCGGGGGATTGCCGCTGCTTTGGTAAAAGCTGCTTACGCCTATGCATTAGCTAACGGGATGAAGCCGAAAGCAACATGCTCTTATGCAGTGAAGTGGTTGGAAAGACACCCGGAAATAAATGGTGGTGTTGATTGATTTCAAAGAAGATACTTTGTCAGCTAAAAATGCGTCAGAAACATAATTCTTAATAGTTTCCGACGCATCTCTGTATTACTGATTTACTGTTTCCACCTCTTCAACTGTGGAAAGTACTCCTTCATCGTTTTCCGTGCTTCCTCCACTGTGTATTTCACTTCCGAGTCTTTATTGAACTCATCCAGATAATTCAGATTAAGCTCGATCATCTCGTCCATGGTACACTCTTTCGTGAAATGTCCGTCCGCATAGCAATAGTGGCAATAATCTTCGTTCTTGCTACCGTCCGCTTCTTTTCCAAAAGTTGAGTCGTCTATCGGCATACCGCAACTTTGACAAAATTTTTGTTCCATCTTTTTTTGTTAGATTATAAGTTTATGTTACAAGACAAATGTAAGTAGAAATATTGGAAAAGAAGTGATCCGGTCTTGCTATTTATTCATTTATTTCTTTCCTGGTTTACTTTTGGTGTTAATTGGTTTTCACGGGCAGCCGTTTCCACATCCAACGGGGAATCATTTTCCAGAAAAAGACCAGTATCCGGTAGCGCCAGTCGATCACTACTATCCGTTGTTTCCGCTCCAGTGACCAGGCGATGTGACGTCCCACTTTCGCTGCATCCATCAATAGCGGATAATGTTTCCCGTCGTTGAGCAAGTCGGTGGCAACAAATCCGGGACGGATATCAGTAAAACGGATATTCAGTTTTTGTAAATATGAAAGTTGTTCGAGAGCATCTATGTAAGTGTTCTGGAAGCGTTTGGTGGCAGAGTAGGCAGGAGCCACTCCAAGTCCTTTCGTTCCCGCGATGGAGCTGATGACTGCCAGGTGGCCTCCTCCGCTTTTCCTGAAATAGATGAAAGCGGTATCCACCATGCGGATAAATCCCTCTACATTGGTGTATGCTGTGTTCAGTTCCACCTCCATGTTCAGATTCGTATTCTGGAAACCGATGCCCGAGCTAAGAAGAAACAAATCCATGCCGCCCACCTTGTCGATGAGCATATTCAATTTCTCGCCTGCATCTTCCTGGGTTACGTCCAACGCTTGAATTTGAATCTGATCCGGTGCTGCCCGTTGCAGGTTTTCGAGAGCAGATTGCCGTCTGCCGGCTACTCCGATTTGCCATCCATCCAGTAACAGACATTTTGCAACTTCTTGCCCGATGCCGGAGGTAGCGCCAATGATAATGGCTTTTTTCATTACTGATTTTTTTAGTAAGTTATAGGTTCAATAAATGTCGTATGGCCTGCCAGGGTGCATAAAGCAACATCCTCGGTCCGGAGAAACGCATCACCTGTTGCATTCGTTCGCGCATGACGGGCTTGTAACAATGTACGGTGCATTCCTTGCATGCACTCTTCTTCTCTCCAAACGGACAATGGTCGAGACGTGCGTGGGCATAGCGGAGCAACTCTTCACAGTCGGCACAAAGAACTGTATTTTTTTCTTTTTTCCGGCAATAGAGGCGGATCATCAACTCTACCGTTTTCTTTTCGTGCGCAATGCGTGATGCTTTCATCTCTTTCTTTTTTACACTTTGGAGTGACAAAGATAGCGAAGATTATGCAGAAATGCAGGCGTATTCTGTTAAAATACACCTTCTTCTTTTTCTATTTTGAAAAGCACCCTTTCATTTTGGTAGGGTATTTAGAGATTACTTTTTCAAAATGAAAAAAATATTGCATTGATTATAAGCGAATTATCAGAGTCCCTTTCATTTTGGCATACTCTTGGCTATGTGGGGAACATACAAAATAATTCATGAGTTATGGAAGAGTACATTTCAGATAACAGTCTGTATATTCGGAGTAAGAATAATAGCATGATTAACCGGAAGATGATAGGGCGCGTGCTGGGTATGTTGCTATTTATCGAATTGGGGATGTTCTTACTTTGTGCCGGAGTGTCGGCTGGTTACGGGGAAAGTGATTATAAATACTTTCTTTACACCTGTATCATCAATGCTGTGGTAGGCGGATTGTTACTGCTCTACGGACGGGGAGCGGAGAATAAGATGAGCCGGAGAGACGGATATTGTGTGGTCACTCTTTCATGGGTGTTTTTTACCTTTTTCGGCATGCTACCTTTTTATTTTAGCGGAAGTATTGATACGATAACCAATGCCTTTTTCGAAACCATGTCCGGGTTTACCACTACAGGAGCTACCATTCTCGATGATATTGAATCCCTTTCCCACGGTATGCTTTTCTGGCGAAGCCTGACGCAGTGGATCGGTGGTTTGGGGATTGTGTTTTTCACGATTGCCATTCTTCCTATCTTTACCACGGGAGGAGTGCAACTCTTTTCTGCTGAATCTACGGGAGTGACGCACGACCGTACCCATCCGAAAATCAATGTCATGGCCAAGTGGTTGTGGACAATTTATCTGGTATTGACTATTTCGGAAACTGTCTTATTGATGTTTGGAGGCATGAGCTTGTTTGATGCCATTTGCCAGTCGTTTGCCACTACTGCTACGGGCGGATATTCTACGAAGCAGAACAGTATATCTTACTGGAATTCTCCGTATATAGAATATGTGGTGGCTATCTTTATGATTGTTTCCAGTATCAACTTCTCTTTGTTTCTGATGTGTTTGAAAGGAAAAGTCGGTCGTTTATTCAAAGATGAAGAGCTGCATTGGTTCCTGGCGTCGGTGGGTATCTTGACTTTCCTTATCACATTGGCGCTCGTCTTTCAAAATCATTATGACTGGGAACTGGCTTTCCGGAAAGCATTATTCCAGGTGTCTACGGTGCATACTTCCTGCGGTTTTGCTACGGATGATTATAATATGTGGCCTCCTTTCACGTGGTTACTGTTGTTCATTGCGATGCTTTCGGGAGGGTGTACGGGTTCTACCAGTGGAGGTATCAAGAATATGCGGTTGCTGATTGTGGCACGTGCCATCCGGAATGAGTTCAAACATCTGCTCCACCCGAATGCCGTGCTTCCCGTACGTATCAATAAGCAGACGGTGTCTTCTTCTATCGTAACTACCGTATTGATTTTCTTTGCTTTTTATCTGGTTCTGATCCTGATTGGGTGGACGGCTCTTTTGTTTTTGGGAGTTGGCTTTTCCGAGTCCGTCAGTACGGTTATTTCGAGTATAGGCAATGTCGGTCCGGGATTAGGTACTTGCGGGCCTGCATATTCGTGGAATTCTTTACCTGATCTGGCAAAGTGGATACTTTCTTTTCTGATGCTGGTGGGACGTCTGGAATTGTTTAGTGTACTCCTGTTGTTTTATCCGGGATTCTGGAAGAATAGATAGACTGTAAATCATGAACGGGCTTCTGAAACATCGTTGGAAGAGTTTGTGGTTGACGGAAACAATCTGTATCTTTGCGGCATGAAAAAGTTATTGTGTCCGCAATGCAAGATTGCAGCTATGTATGTGAAGAATGAACAGGGTGACAGGCTGCTGGTTTATGTGCTCGAAGATGGTGAAGTCGTTCCCAAATATCCGGAAGATTCGATGGAGGGGTTCGATTTGACAGAAGTCTTCTGCCTGGGATGCTCGTGGCATGGTTCACCTAAACGGTTGGTGAAACGATAGACCGGGGACATTCATGCTCTCATTCTGATTTTTTTGATTTATGTCAACTAAAAGAGGAACGCAAATCGAGAACTAATTCATTGAATTTTCCGTATCTTTGCGCCCGATTTTAGAACATAGACGTATGGCAACTTCTAAAGAAATGACGGCAGGGCCGGCATTACCTCTCATTTTAAAGTTTACATTGCCGCTTTTACTCGGCAATCTCTTACAACAAACGTATTCGCTTGTTGATGCTGCAATTGTAGGAAAGTTTTTGGGAATTAACGCGTTAGCTTCTGTTGGAGCCAGCACATCGGTTGTTTTCCTGATTCTCGGATTCTGCAATGGATGTTGCGGAGGTTTCGGGATACCCGTTGCGCAGAAGTTTGGTGCACGTGATTACAGTACGATGCGCAGTTACGTTTCCGTCAGTTTGAAACTGGCAGCGGGGATGTCTGTGGTCATTGCTCTTGTTACCAGTATCTTTTGTGCGGACATACTCCGGATTATGCGCACGCCGGAGAATATTTTCGAAGGGGCGTATGCTTATTTGCTTGTTACGTTTATTGGTGTTCCTTTTACTTTCTTCTATAATCTTCTTTCAAGCATCATCCGTGCGTTGGGAGACAGCAAGACGCCTTTCTGGTTTTTGCTGTTCGCTGCTGTTCTGAATATCATTCTCGACTTGTTCTGTATTCTGGTATTCGGCTGGGGAGTGGCGGGAGCTGCCATTGCTACTGTCTTTTCGCAGGGGTTGTCGGCTGTTCTCTGCTATATTTATATGTACCGGAAGTTTGAAATATTGCAGGGTACTCCGAAGGAACGCCGGTTCCAGTCGAAACTGGCAAAGACATTGCTTTACATCGGTGTGCCTATGGGATTACAATTCTCTATCACGGCTATTGGCAGTATTATGCTTCAGAGTGCGAATAATGCGTTGGGAACGGCGTGTGTGGCTGCTTTTACATCTGCCATGCGAATCAAGATGTTCTTTATCTGTACGTTCGAGAGTCTGGGAATTGCGATGGCTACGTATAGCGGACAGAATTATGGGGCAGGGAAACCGGAGCGTGTCTGGTTGGGAATCAAAGCGAGTGCTTTGATGATGATCGTTTATGCGGCATTTACGTTCGTTCTTCTGATGGTGGGAGCCAAATATTTTGCATTGATCTTTGTAGATCCGTCAGAAACGGAAATTCTGTTGGATACCGAGTTATTCCTGCATATCTCCTGTATGTTCTTCCCGATGCTTGGATTGTTATGCATCCTGCGCTACACGATTCAGGGAGTGGGATATACCAATCTTGCCATGTTTTCGGGAGTGGCGGAGATGATTGCGCGTATCCTTGTCAGCATTTACGCTGTGCCTGCATTCGGCTTTATTGCTGTCTGCTACGGTGATCCGATGGCTTGGATAGCGGCAGATTTGTTCCTCGTACCGGCATTTATCTATGTTTATCGCAGGTTGAAGAAGCAGGTGTTCACAAGTACGGTTACTGTTTAGAAGTCGGCCTCTTTCTGTATGCGTAGAATCTTTCCGCTGATGGGATGACGGAACTCTATATATTCGGCGTGGAGGTATAGTCTGTCCGCTTTCTTTCCATAAAGTTCATCCCCAAGAATGGGGCAACCCAATCCCTCCGGATGGGCGGCGTGTACCCGTAATTGGTGTGTCCGTCCGGTCAACGGATAGAAAGCAATCCGGGTGTGTTTTTCTGATTCACAGATGATTCGGTATTCTGTAATCGCTTCTTTCCCGTGTTCTCTACTGACGATTTGCCGGGGACGATCAAGGGGATTCAAACAGAGAGGGAGTTCGATTCTTCCTGTTCTTCCGGGCGGCAGTGCTGTCTTCTCTACTGTTGCTGTTACCCCATCCAACACGGCTACATAGCGTTTCTTGATACTTCTGCTTGCAAATTGTGCCTGCAAATGTTGATGTACCTTTTTCGTTTTAGCTACGAGCAGTAATCCGGAAGTCGCCATATCAAGGCGATGTACAATCATAGGTCCGGTAGCATCGGGATACTTCTTTTTCAGGCGATGATAGACTGAATCTCTGTCCTCCTCCTTTCCCGGAACGGACAACATTCCTGCCGGCTTATTGACTACCACTAACCATTCATCTTCATATACGATTTCCAGTTCTTCATCCTCATGGATGGAGTTCAGCAACGGATTCTCGTCTACTTCCAATCCTTGCAACATGTGCTGCAAAATAGGTTCACATTTTCCCTTGCAGGAAGGATAATAATATCCATGATGCCGGATTTCGTTTTTGGGAGAGTCTCCCCACCAGAATTCGGCCATAGCCAATGGCTTTAATTGATGAAGATATGCATATTGCAACAACTTAGGCAAAGCACATTCACCCGCACCGGCAGGAGGAACTTTCTGAACTGTCTGCTCGAAGATTGTGTATAGGTCTTTCACTTCTCCTCTGGCATTCAGCATCCGGAATTGCTCGAACAATTTTCTTTGCAAGGCTGCCGAACGTTCTTTCCGTTCGGTTTTCAGTTGTTCTATTTCAGTCTCGAAGTGTCTCGTTTCCGTTTCGAGTTCTTCCAATCGTTTCTTCCATTCTTTTTCCAGTCGTTTGTATTCCGCTTTCTGGTATTGGCTTTCCCGGATCAGGGAGGCTTGTTCCTCTTCGGAAAGGGTAGAGGGGGATTGGCGGCGAATCTCTCTCGCCTCCTTTGCTGCTTTGAGTTCTGCTTTAGCCTGATTCAAAATAGCTTTAGCCTGTTCTGTTTCCGTCTTCCACTTTTCTTTTAAATCGAGATAAGAACGATTGTTTTTTAATTCACGAATACGGATATTGATGGAAGATATTTGTTCTTCTTCAATTTTGAAGAATCCTTCCGGTTGCAATAAGTCGTAGACAGGAGGGACAAAATAAGGATGCAGATTCTTTCCTGCCAGATTGCCGGAGAAAGCAGCGAGATAGCCAATTTCATTGACTGCTTCTTTTTTTGTAGTCTCTTGTTTATTTTCTTTTTGTACAATCAGTATCCCGAACATTTTTCCGAAAGCTAACTCTTCTTGCCATTCCTTCCGGCTCGCGATATGTTTTTTCACTTCTTCCGCTGCCAACACACACAATGGATGAGGCGTATAGTGGAAAGGATAAGTGAATTTATCCGGTAACGCAAGGTGAGAAATGGGTTGCTTGAAAAAATGTATCATCGGTTTATATATATGAATGAATGTGATTACCTTTGCAAAAGTAAAGTAAATCCGTGAATTATTGAATGAAGTAACATGAATAGAATGGGAGAGAAACCTAAATTAGCCTTTCTTGGCAACAGTCACATGGCATTTTGGGCATTGGATGTCTACTTTCCTTCATGGGAATGTCTGAACTATGGTGCTCCCGGTGAAGGGCTGGCTTATGTAGAGTCTTTTACCGTAGACACTTCCGATTGCCAAGTCGTCATTCAATTCGGAACCAATGATATTTATCAGTTGAATGATGAAAATATGGACGATTATGTGGAACGTTATGTAAAAGCGGTCCTTGCCATCCCTTCACTGAAAACATATCTTTTCTGTATTTTTCCACGTAATGATTACGATGATTACAGTACGGCTGTGAATCAATTCATTCGTGTCCTTAACCGGAAGATATACGAGAAATTGCAGGGGACGGACGTTGTCTATCTCGATGTATTCGACCGTTTGTTGCTGGATGGCAGGCTGAATCCGGAGTTGACTCTCGACGATTTACATTTGAATGGCAGGGGTTACAGTATTTTGTCAGAAGCACTGAAACGGGCTTCCGGTTTGTAAAACATACCTAAATACTTCATTCCTTGCTTTTATTTATAAATTTGGTGGCATATCAGTTTATTTTTCCTATTTTTGTCCCCAATTTAATAGTAAATAACCCCCATAAAAACGATAAGACTTATGGAAAAAGTAATTATCAATTCGTATGAAGAATTCGAAAAACTAGTAGGCCAACAGATAGGTGTTTCCGATTATGTGGAACTCTCGCAGGAACGTATTAATCTTTTTGCTGATGCAACGCTGGATCATCAATGGATTCATGTAGATACGGAACGTGCGAAAGTAGATAGCCCTTATCATAGCACGATTGCTCATGGCTACCTGACATTGTCTATGCTTCCTTATCTGTGGAATCAGATTATCCAGGTAAATAACCTGAAGATGATGATTAACTACGGTATGGATAAGATGAAATTCGGTCAGGCTGTATTGTCAGGACAGAGTGTGCGTCTGGTGACTACTTTGCACTCATTGACCAATCTGCGTGGTGTGGCAAAAGCAGAAATTAAGTTTGCTATCGAAATAAAAGACCAACCAAAGAAGGCGCTGGAAGGAATTGCTGTATTCCTTTATTATTTCAATTAATGGCAAGCTGTTAAAGAAACAGATTTTATCCCCGGAAATGATCGAAATACGTCTCAAAAGTTAGATACAAAAACTTTTAGGGGTGCTTCAGATGGATCGTTTCCGGGGATAATTTTATCCTTTTACTCCCATAAATCTGAACGGCTGTGCCGGTTGAAATTCTTTCGTTGCATTTCCATGATAAGTTTCGCCGTTGGCGATAGATAATTTGAGTACCGGAGCTCCTTCCGATAAGTCTGTTTCCCGCAGGTTTACCCAGAATGTATTAGGTGTCAGACTTGATTCGAAGAAGTAGAGCAGATTCTTACTATCCGATACCGTTCTCCATTGTGTGGTGGAAATTTCCGGAAATTCGGGAGTGGATATGCCATAAGGAACAGAAGTATTACGGATAACGCTGAATACACTTGCCACGGCTATTCTCACATCATCTGTTGGGGGCAGGGCATTGATATAAAAACTGGCTCTTGCAAAACGGTCGGACGGTCGGTTGGTTCCGGGCAGGAAGCTCAATCCTCCTATTGATTTCCAGTATTCGTTTAGTGCCAGTTGCTTGTTGTAGGTAGGGGAGTTGGTCATCACTTTGTACTCCTTGCTGTGGTAGACAGTCAGCTTTCCACCCGTATATTCGAATATCGCACAATCGCCCGTTGCGTCGGAAATAGATAAATGCAAGGTTGCCAGGCGGGAACCATCCGGCATCAGGTCTGATACCACTTGGAAAGTGTTTTCATCAATGAGAGCGACCGCCTCGTCTACGGTGGCGAAGTTATCCAGCATATATTGCACCCATGCAGTAATGGCAAGTCCCGGTTTACTTTGATCTCTGACCGGATACTCCGTTTCGGGCAACCATAACAGATTGGCAACCAACCCTTTTTCATTCATCCCGTCTGTACTGGCAATCTCGAAAGCCGAAGTTACCACGCTGCCATACTTGGACGTCCATTTCAGGGAGTTGGCTCCCGTTTCTCCATTTCTTTCCATACCTTTGGGAAATACCCAAAGATTGCTGTGCATTTCTGTTTTCCAGTCCATAGACCGGCCAGTTGCCACCATTCCATTTTTTCCCGAATAAACGACTCTTGTACACATAATTTTAATTTCTAGTTAAAGGTTTATTATAAGCTGCTTTCACGGGGTATCCAACCGATGCGGATTCCTCTCGCAAAAGCATATTCTCAAAACAATAACGTTCCATTTATGTTTTATAATAAAGCATTGATATATGAAAATGAAAAAGATTTTAGCAGTTTTGTTAATCCTGTTGCTTATACTTGTTCTGGTTTTGGTAGTACGGACCGTAACCTATAAATTTGGTAAAGTGCCCAAGAATGCGGATGATAAAGAGCTGGTGAACACAGCTCCTTCGGAGCAATCCGTACGTCGTTTTGTCGGAGGAATACGAATCCCGACAATCAGTAATGAAGTGTATGAAGAGACTGATTTCAAGCCTTTTGATGAATTTATGAAGTACCTGTCCGATTCTTATCCGGAGGTATATAGGGTGATGGATGCAGATACCATTAATACATATGGGCTGGTGTTTCATTGGAAAGGCAAGAACAGTGATCTGAAACCGATATTATTCTTGTCCCATTACGATGTGGTTCCGGTAGTCGGATATGATCCGTCTACGGCGACTGTTGCAGATACGGTTTTCCGGTTTCACGACAAACCGTTGCCTCCCATCGGTACTTATTCGGAGAAGTGGGATTATCCTCCCTTCTCGGGAGCTGTTGCAGGCGGACGCATATACGGTCGTGGAACACTTGATATGAAATGTATGCTCTTCTCTCTGATGGAGGGAGCGGATAACCTGATAGCCGAAGGCTTCCAACCGGAAAGAGATATCTGGTTTGCTTTTGGGCAAGACGAGGAAGTGAGCGGACGTCAGGGAGCTTTCAAAATAGCTGATTATTTTAAGCAGAAAGGGCTGCGTTTCAGTGCGGTTTATGACGAAGGAGGCATCATTGCAGCTCCCGGTTCAGCAATAGAATCCATACAAGAACCGTTGGCATTGGTGGGAGTGGGAGAAAAAGGCTTTCTGACCTTGCGCCTTACGATAAAAGGGATGGGAGGGCATTCTTCGATGCCACCTTCAAAGAGTTCTCTGGTGTATGCTGCAGAAATCATAGAGAAGCTGAATGACAACCAGTTCCCGGCAGAAATCATTTCTCCCATAGCTGCATTCTTCGATAATGTAGGAGGGGAAATGGGATTCTTTTCGCGGATGGCGATAGCCAATCAATGGCTGCTCGAACCGTTACTGCTGAAGACTATGGAAAAATCTCCCGCCTCCAATGCGCTGGTACGCACCACAACCGCCATCACGATGGCTAAAGGCAGCGATGCGGCCAATGTATTGGCTTCGGAGGCTGAGGTTACTGTAAACTTCCGCATTTTGCCCAGTGAATCGGTTGCCGGGGTTATAGAGCATGTAAAGAAGTTGTGTGAAGGTTACGATGTTGCCATCCATGTGGTATCGGAACGTGAGCCTTCAAACATTTCTCCTGAAAACGTTAGAGGCTTCGAGATTATCAAGGAAGAGATGGCAAAAATATATCCCGCAGCTATCGTTACCTCTTATATTACGATCGGGGGTACCGATTCCTACAAATATCAGACGGTGAGCGATGACATCTACCGTTTCTTGCCTATTTGTCTGAACCAGTACGAGCAGCGTACGATACATAACGAAGATGAGTATATATCCTTGGAGAATTTCGGGAAGATGCAATGGTATTTTAAGGAACTGATGAAGAATTATTAGTTCTTCTTTACTTTGATTGCCTTCAACGTGTTTTTGCGCACAGAGCGGATGGCGGGAACCAGAAATTCGGGTTCCATGATTTCCAGCATTGTGCGCAATTCCTGTTGAAGCTCCGGGATGGAACGGGTCAGTTGGTAAGCAAGTTTGATGCAAAGTGACTGCACTCCGGGCGGTTCCTGCCGGGATACCATACGCTCTATGCAGAAATCCAGCAAGTCCACCCGTGGAGGGTTGGCTAGCGGTTGCTGACATAGCAGGTTCAGGAGCATTCTTCGTTTTCCTGAATGCGGGCAGGTAAGCGCTGCATCAATCAATTCATTTTGTTTCCCGCTCAGCCATTCTACTTCCGGTTTCGAGAAATGGGTACAAACCCACAGTGCCTGGTAAGAGACGATGCTGTCCTCATCATATATCAGCCGGTAGATTTCTTCTCTGAGGCGTTCGTCGTCTTGTATGTAATGAAGTATCTCTCTGATATTCTCGATGTGTACACGCTCAGATAGTCTTGTACGCAGGTTCATATGGCTCTCGTTTTTGGGGGGAATGAGTTGTTTTTACTTGTTGCCGTTCTCTGCCTCCGGCAGTTGCAGATGGAGAATCGGATAAGGCTTGCCCATACCGTCTGTTTCATCTCGGCCTATGATCCGGAATCCCATGCGGAGATAAAATCCGAGTGCTTTGTCGTTCTGCTCGTTTACGTCTACTTTGTTCATCTGTTTTCTCCGGATGGCGTATTCCAGCAATCGTCTGCCATATCCTTTTCCCTGTTCGCCGGGGCTTACGAACAGCATTTCGATGAGTTCGTCGCTCAGTCCCATAAAGGCGACAATCTTCCCATTGGTATTGCGGATGATATACAGTTTTATAGCCGATAAGTAGTGGTTGCGTACCAATGGTTTGTAGAATTGGATATGCTCTTCCGTGAGGAAGTGATGCGTATGACGCACGGAATCTTCCCATACTTGCAGAATCTCGTCGTAGTCTTCCGAAGCAGGTCGGCATATATTAGGCAGATAATAACACAGGTGATCGTATATATTTCCGTTGTAAGTAAGTTCCGCCTGATGCAGTACACCTTCACAGATAAAGCCGTTGCGCTCCAATACTTGCTGAGACCGCTTGTTGTGCGGATAACAGTTGGCGGTGATGAGGCTGAGCTGAAGTTCGTTGAAACCATAGTTAAGCACAGCTTGTACCGCTTCCGTCATATATCCTTTTCCCCAGTGAGCCTCGTCGAGCCAGTATCCCAGCATACGTACTTGCGGGTTCTCCCGCTTCGGGTCGGGAACGATGCCGATGGAGCCGATGAGCTGTCGGGTGTCTTTCAGTGTTATAGCCCAAATATCCTCCTGACCGATAAACACGTTCTGGAGGATTTCACGCGATTCTTCTATTGATTTATGGGGAGCCCATCCGGCATTATTGCCCAGATTCGGATTCTGGCAACAAGCGAAGAATGTTTCTGCATCATTTTCCCGGAAAGGCCGGATGAGTAAGCGTTCCGTTTCAAACGAACAATCATCCTGTGGTTCGTCTGTCTGCGGGGGGCATACGCATTCTATCCGGTTACCGTCAAGATCAAGAACTACACTTTCGAAATAACCATCTCCCGAAGTACGTGGCTCGCCTGCTATGGTGTATCCCTCGGAGCGCATTTGTTCCGTGAAGCGAAGCACTTCTTCCCGACTGGGGAAGGTGAAGGCAAGATGCGTCAGTCCGAGACGATTCTCTTCTATCGGAGTATTTTGTATGTCTGTCCGGCTCATCAGTTCCAGAGAAGGGCCTTCTCCGAAAGAGATGAAATAGGACTCGAATCCTTTCTTCGGATTGATGTATTTTTCATTACTCGTTCCACCCAGAAAGCGGACATAGAAATCTTTTAATTCTTCCAGACGAAAAGTCCAGATAGCGATATGATGTAGTTTCATGCTGATTTTGATTTTAATTTTTGTCTTTATCTTTATCGTTGTTGCCATATTACTTTGTTGTCCGGATTACATATTTATAGACAATGCGGGAAATATCGGCGATAATCTTACTGTTTTCCAGACTACTTTCCGCAGAGTCTTTCACGAAAACGGCTATACTGTATGCGTGTCCGTTGGGCAGGAGAACGAAGCCAATGTCATTGCAGCCTATCTGCTGCCCTTTCGCATTGAAATCTCCCGTTCCTGTTTTATGTCCTACGGTTATCCCTTTGTCCAGTAACGGAGCAACCAGACGGTCCTGCCCGGTCTGGCATTCTACCATTGTCTGATAGATGAAGTCTTTGTAGGCTTCATCGAACAATGTTTTGCGGCGGAATATTTCCAGTAATTTGGCAGCAGCCAGCGGTGTGCTCCAGTTGCTATAGCAGAGGTCTAAGTCTTCGTGCATATCATTCTCCGTATGAGTGATCTCGCAATCACGAATCCCCAGTGATTGTATATACCGGTTGACAGAATCCGGTCCGCCTTGATAATTGAAAAGAATATCACAAGCATTATTGTCGCTCTGTTGCAGGGTGTATTTCAATAAATCAGCAATACTCATTTCGAATCCTCCCTGTGGGAACTGATCTCGCAACGGACTGTATGTATTCGGTTTTAAATCTGATTTCTTAATTGACAACAGAGTCCCTAACGGCAATTTCTTTTTATCCATATAATCGGCCAAGGCCACTGCCTGATGGAACTTGAAAACACTCATCAGCGGATAGTGGATGTCGTTATTCACAGTGACTGTATCTTTCCCATCGATAATAACGGCAATCCCTATTTCCGCCTTTTTCCCTTTAATAGCTTGTTCTAACAGTGTCTTGAGCTGGCTCTGTCGGGCAAAAAGGAGAGTCGGTATCAGACAGAGAAGAATAATGAATGAGCGCATAATCTATTTTTTGTTAAACAGGTTTCTTATTTCTTGTTGAAAGCACAAAGATATGAATACTAAACTTAGAGACAAATTCTTATTCAATAATAGTAATGACACGATAGATTTTTTTACTTTTGTAAGTGAATAGGTTGAGGTAGTCTATTGAAGCAGTAAACATTATTAAAAGACAAAACTAATATGGGTACTTTTCGTTCCATAGAAGAACTGGTTAAAAGTCTAGATCGGGAGAAAGAACTTCTGAAAGAGATGTTTGCCAAACGAAAGTCTCTTTCGTTCCGTTACGATTATGCGCTTGAAATGACAGAGTACAAAGAGGAGCGTATCCGTTATCTGATTGACTATGGAGTGATTCGGGATACCGGTGATTTCCTTGAAATGGAGGATATCTATCTGAAATTCTTTGAAGACGTGCTCGAAGTGAATGAAGAAATCAATGTCTCTTTTGTGCAGGATTATCTGACACGACTGAACGAAAACATTGATTATTATCTGAAAGAGAATAATGAGCAACGTAAGTATAACTATCAGCGTGAAGTGAAACGCTGTTTGAAGAACATCGCTCTGACTACGGTCCGCAATGTGATGGACTTGAAGAGGAATATGGATAATACATATAAGAACGAGCCCAATTATAAAATAAAAAAGACCAAACTTGTCCGGCTCGACGAGAAACGGAATAATATTGCTTTGCTGATTCGTAAAAGTGAGGAATTGATAGACTACGGACAACCGACTTTCTTCCGGGTAGCGATGGACGTGCAAATGCGAAATGTAGTAAGCGACGTGAAGCTTCAGCTGAACGATTCATATCATAATCTGATTGAAATTCAAAAGCAAATTATCCATTATCTGAATCTTATAGACTACCAGAACCGTATTCTTGAGAAAGTAAAGAAATTAAAATACTTGAAAGATCAGTTTCTGTTGGAGGAACATACAAATATCCGTTCGGTTGCCGCACAAAAGAATCCCCTTTGGATGGAACCGCAGGTGGGGTATCGAATCAAACTTTCCATTGATTATCTACGGACTTCCGATGAGGCTTTTCAAATATTAAAGAAACTTGCCGCCCGACAGAAAAACTCTCCGAAGGGAATGCAGCAATTGGCAGATGCGATTCCGGAAGGTTACTTGGACGGTCAGTCGCAAATGATAGATACGGTGAACTTACAGGAAGTACACAATTCATTTATGGCTTCCAGTACTCACCTGTTCGCTTTTGTGATGAACTACCGCTATCGGAAGGAAGTGACACGTGGAGAAAAATTAATCTTTTTCTGCCAATTGGCGTCGCAGTATGCCGACGAACTTCGCTTTACGGATATTTATGACGTATCCGATGAAGTGGAATACCCTTTAATATATGCCAAATGACGTATACCGAATGTTAAACAATAAATGACTATGAAATATACCGAAGAGATATTCAATATACTTAGCAAAGGCGGATTCATTTCTTCCAATAGCGTCTCCACTCAAGTGAAGCGTCTGTATGATGCTATTGAGGAGGAGTTGACCGATTATTATGATTATTATAAAGGCATTGGCTTCTATCTGGAAGGCGGCGACGGCTATTACTATTTTGCCCGTAAAGAAGCGAAAGTCGATTTGGAACGTAAATTGGAGGCCGTCCAGAAGTGGATTGATTATTTGAGCTTTCTGAAAATTTTTCATTCGGCATTCGGACCAGGCTTTCTGTTTCGCGCTGCTGATATTGAGATTCAGATAGGATGTGATATTGAATTGAAGGAAAAGGCTGCCAAACTCTTTTCTGATAAGAAGAAATATGATGAGGTAGTTGGTAAACTGTTGAAAGAGTTGGAGAGTATGGGGCTGATCGAGAAAGAAAACGAACTTGACGGGACGTATAAAGTATTAGCCGCATTCCATTATATGGAGGATTTAATTGATTGTATCACAATTTCGGAGGAGGTGCAAGATGAGATACCTGAATAAAATCGTTTTTCTGAATAGTGCCCATATTCCGTATGCAGAGGTGAAGCTGGATGGGAATGTGCATTTCATAGGTACGCAAGGGGTAGGTAAGAGCACTTTGCTTCGTGCCTTACTCTTCTTCTATAACGCTGATAAATTGAAACTCGGCATTCCGAAAGAGAAGAAAAGCTTTGACGCTTTTTATTTCCCTTATGCCAACTCGTATATTATATATGAAGTGATGCGGGAGAATGCCGCTTACTGTGTGGTGGCCGCTAAATCTCAAGGTCGAGTCTTCTTCCGGTTTATCGATGCACCGTTTCAGAAAGACTGGTTTATTGACGAACGTAATGCCGTATATGCCGAATGGGGACGCATTCGTGAACACATTGGCCCGAAGATTCAAATAACCGCGCAAGTGACCAGCTACGAAATGTATCGGGATATCATCTTCGGTAATAATCGTAAACATGAGATGATACCTTACCGGAAATTCGCCATTGTAGAAAGTGCTAAATATCAGAATATCCCTCGTACGATTCAGAATGTTTTCCTCAACTCCAAGTTGGATGCCGATTTTATAAAAGATACCATTATTCGTTCGATGAGTGATGAAGACTTTTCTGTTGACTTGGATTTCTATCGAAGTCAGATTAAGGAGTTCGAGCAGGAATATAGAGATGTAATGCTTTGGTTTACGAAGAACAAGAACGGGGAAGTGCCTGTGCGGAAAATGGCGGGAAAAGTGATGAATGCCTATCGTGATTTGATTTATACACAGATGCAAATCGGCGAGGGACGTGCGGAACTTAACTTTGCGGAGAGACGGACTTTGCAAGAGATTCCGTTGGTAAAAGAAGAACTGGCAAAAACGGGGACAGAACGTGAACGATTGCTACGACTTATGGGTGAGCTGCAACAAAAGTATACTAAGGAACATGACAGTTTGATTACAGATATAGGGATAATCAATGATTTACTCAAAAAGATACGTGATAAGCGTTTATATTATGAACAGTTGCAAATAGAAGAAATAATCAAACGGGTATCTCGTGAGGAGTTGTTGATTCAACAGCTGGAGCAAGCTCGGAATATGAAATCGGAACTGACAAGAGCGTATGAGGACGTGTTGGGTAAGTACCGTTTGCTATTCGATAGCCTGGAGGCTGATTTCCGTACTTTTGAGAATAGTCAGCAGGCGCGGATATTTGCCCGGAAATCAGAGGTTACCGCTAAGCAAGAGAAATTGATGCAACAACTTCGTGTGGAGGAAGAGAAAGTGAGGACATCACATGAAGAGAAAGTTCGGGTGGTGGATAACCGTATCCAGCAGTTACGGGAGGAACAGGCACAGTGTAATCTGAGACTTCAGAAAGTAACTTATGAACATCCTCATCAGAAAGAGATAGCCGATTGCGAAGACGGAATCAATGAACTGCGCAAAAGGGATAAAGAACTGGAACTCGACATTCGTCAGCAGCAAGGTGATGTAAGCCGGTTAAGGCAGGAATGTGAATGGGAAGTGAAAGAATTGAAGTGGGAGTTTCAGAACCAAATGGAGACTGTCCGTCAAGAGCGGATTGTGATTGAAGGAGAGCTTCAAGCATTGGATGCTCTGATTGAGAAAAGGAAAGGTTCGTTGTGTGAATGGCTGGAACGGAATAAACCGGATTGGCAGGCGACGATTGGTAAGGTGGCGGATGAGGAACTGGTGCTGTACAGCGATGAACTGCAACCTCAATTGGTGAATAATGACAACACTATGTTCGGAGTTTCACTTAACCTGTCGGTGATTGAACGTTCTGTCCGCACTCCTGAAGAGATAAAACAGGAGCGTGACAGGCAGCAGGCTGTTTGGCAACGTTGTTCCGATCGACTCAATCAGCTGATGAAAGAAGAAGAGGAAGCCGTTTCTTCACTAGAGAAGAAATACTCGAAACAGGTACGTGCCATTTTGGAAGAACAGCATTTGAAGGAAGCCGAACGGATGCAGATTCCTTCTAAATTGAAGAATTTGCAGGCAGATTGTGCCGCTTGGAGAACGAAAGAGGAGGAATGGAAAAAAGGGCGTATAGAGGAATTTCAGACACAATTGAATGAAATCAGCCATCGTCTTTTTGTGGTGGCGGAGGAGAAAGAGAAGTGCTTGACGGAACGGGAAAAACTGTTGAAGGCTTGCCAGAAGACTTATAAGGATAGCAAAGCCGGACTTCTGAACGAACAGGAAGTGTTTGTTGCCGGAGTACAACAGGAAATAGACCGCTTGAAGCAACAGACGGCAGAGCGAAAGAAAGAACTGACACAGGCACAGGAGAATGAACTAAACGGGAAAGGAGCCGATACGGTTACTATCCGTAAGTATGATGAACAGCTTGCCGAAATAAGGGAAGAGTTGGATTACATTAGCAAATCTCGCCCGCAAGTCCTTTATTATGAAAGAGATAAGTTGGAATTGTTTGATAAAGAACCGGCTACACGAAGCCGGAAGAAGGAATTGGATGCGAAATTAGTTGCATTGGACGAGCGTTTTGCCTTGAAGAAGGAAAAGTTGCAGGTTCAGATAAAAGAAATAAATGACAAACTCGACCGGATAACTAAAGATTTGCATCTGCTGGAAGATGGGTTGAATAAGGTAGATATGTTTCGGAAAGATGAAACTTTCTGTCCACCGTCTCTTACAGAAGTGGGAGAGAAGCCTACCCGGAAAAGTTGCGATCTGATTGTAGAGGAGTTAAAGTCTCTCATCGTGTCTACTATCCGAAAAACGGAAGAATTCAAGAAAGCGGTTACGCAGTTCAATGGTAACTTTTCGTCGAAAAACACTTTCCATTTCCGTACGGAACTGATTAGTGAACAGGATTATTATGATTTTGCTTCCAATCTGTGCGAGTTTGTGGATAATGATAAAATCTCCGAATACCAGAAGCACATCAGTGAACGGTATACGGATATTATCCGCCGTATTTCGAAAGAAGTGGGAGATTTGACACGCAATGAGAGCGAAATACATAAAACGATCAAAGATATCAATGACGATTTTGTCAAACGGAATTTTGCCGGAGTAATAAAGGAAATCGCTCTTCGTCCGCTTCAGAGCAGCGATAAACTGATGCAACTACTATTGGAGATTAAACGGTTTAATGATGAGAATCAATATAATATGGGGAAGGTTGACTTGTTTTCGCAGGATTCCCGCGAAGATGTCAATGCTACGGCTGTTCGCTATTTGCTGTCATTTATGAAATATTTGCTTGATGAGCCTGGACGGAAACGATTGGCGCTTGCCGACACATTTAAACTGGAGTTCCGTGTGAAAGAGAATGATAACGACACGGGATGGGTGGAGAAAATAGCCAATGTAGGTTCCGACGGTACGGATATTCTGGTAAAAGCGATGGTCAATATCATGTTGATTAATGTATTTAAGGAAAAGGCCTCGCGTAAATTCGGAGATTTTAAAATCCATTGTATGATGGATGAAATCGGAAAATTGCATCCCAATAACGTGAAAGGTATTCTGGATTTTGCCAATTGCCGGAATATCTTGCTGGTGAATAGTTCGCCCACTACTTATAATGTGGAGGATTATCGCTATACTTATTTGTTAAGTAAAGACGGACGATCGAATACACAGGTTGTTCCATTGTTAACCTATAATAAGATAGAAAAATGAGTGGAGATTTGTTTTCTTTGGCAATGGCGAAGCAAGTGCTGAAAATGTTAGGTGGTGATACTGTATCGTATGTCAAATTTGAAGGTGCAATAGCAACCGGACTGATGGATGAGGGAATCATAGCATTGGTCTCGCGGGGAAGCAAGCGCAGCTTTCGTATGATCGATCCGAAAGGATGCCGCATCTACCTTGCTCAGAATTATACTTTCGGAATGAAGTTGGAAGATTGGATTGAGATGAAAGCTCGTTCGAAAGAAGTGTCACGTTCGGAGCAAGTGACGAAAGCGGGAAACTCAAAACTGAGATATACCCGTACGTTCAAGGGCTTTCTCCTTAATTGTTATACGCCTATCGAAGCAACTCTTCATGGTGAACCATGCGTGCTTTCCCCTTTGCCGGGCACTTCTATCTTCATGCAGGATTACGAGCATTTCCATGTACCTGAAGATGTTGTGGTAGTGGGTATAGAGAATGGAGAGAACTTTCAGCATATCCGCGCCCAAAAGTACTTATTTAAAGGAATGAAGGTTCTTTTCGTATCCCGCTATCCGCAATCGAAGGATTTGTGTGACTGGCTAAAGATGATTCCCAATCGTTATATCTATTTCGGAGACATAGATTTGGCAGGCATTTCTATCTTTTTGAGTGAATTTTATGTACACTTGGGCAGCCGTGCGGAATTTTTCATTCCTGCGGATGTGGAGAAGCGTCTCAAGACAGGAAACCGTCAGCTTTATGATAATCAGTATTTGCGTTATAGGGCCATGTTTGTTTCTGACGAGCGTTTGAGACCATTGGTGGCAATGATTCATAAGTATAGAAAAGGGTATGAACAGGAGGGGTATATAAAGGACTAAAAAAACAGTCATTATGATTACGTCAGATAATTTTGAGGGCTTGATAGTAATTGCCTTTGCAAATTCTTGTTCAAAAATAGTGATGTCGGACAAGAAATACCTATTTTTGTGAATTAAACAATTAATGAGTCGATGTTATGTTAAAATGCCAGTCGGAATTGTTTCAGCCGTCATTAAATTTGGTGGATGGCTTGAAGACGAATACAAAAGAGGAATTAAAGCGGATGGCGAAAATCCTGCTTTTACCTGTTCCTACCAAGTTGCGCAAAGATGAGTATGTAACTTATTTTGCAGAAGCGGTTTTAGCCTGTCCTGATATGTGGCTTCCCCGGTTGACGCATTATGAATTGACATTACTTGATAAGTTAGTGAAAGCGGGATCTGGTAGTTACGTAGAATGTACAAATTCTTTTTTGGTGACTACTTTGGAAATTCTTTCTTTCATAGCAACGGACTGTAATCACATGGATGAGAGTAAAGTCCGTTATATGATCTGCGATGAATTGCGTGAGGCAGTAGCTCCTTATCTGAATAAACTGTTGACTTCCAAAAAGCAATCTGTCCGTTTTATGGTAGAACAGTATGCCTGTGGAATCGTAAATTTATATGGTTTTCTCTCTTATTCGGACTTATTGTATATATTGGTAGGCTATTTGCAGCATTCGGCGACAAGAGAAGAAATAGCTGACAGTTTAGCTAATTCGGCATTGATACAGCGACTAACCTTTGAAGTGGAAGATGGTTATAATACAAACCTTTACATAGAGTCTCCTTTTTTGGATGATTTTGAATATCTGGAGGAACAATTGTATCTACGTCGTGATATACCGGACAGGAAGAAGTTTTCTAAAGAGGAAGCCTTTTCAGCGGGAATGATGCCATTGAGTATCATTCCTAATCCGTGTTTGGATGAATTGAAGGGATATATGATGAAGAAATTGCGGTATACGGAAGAAAAGGCGGATAGCAGTTTATTGTATATGTGGTATACTGCCCAAACTGTAGATAATCCAATGTCTATTATCAATTCAATGATTAACCGTCAGCTTTCTTCCATGCAAGAACTTCAAGAGACCATTGAAATATTTATGGATTATTTGAATCACTCTCCCCGTTGGTTCTTGAAAGGTTATTCTTCAGAGGAGGTATTCGTTTTATTTGAAAAAGAAAAATTGAAAAATAATCCTCCCCGTATTGTCGCAGGTCCGAATATGAAGGCTGCCGGTATGGATATTACTCCGGAAATGCAGGCGATGGTGGACAATATGTTTCGTGCTGTACCTACCGGCCACACAGTCGGAAGAAATGATCCTTGTCCCTGTGGAAGTGGGAAGAAGTATAAAAAGTGTTGTGGAAAAAATAATTAAGCGGAAGATAATTTAAACACATAAATCCTACCGAATATCCCCAAATAAGGAACTGTCGCATTTACAGCTTGAACTCTGACCTTAGCTTCTCTTGCGAAATAAGAAACCAATATCTCTGTCATCTGTCACCGATTATGGCCTAACTTGCAGAGTATAAGAGCCTAATGGCGTGACAGTACAGTGTGATAGCAGTGTGATAGCAATAATGCCGTCACCTTTCAGAATGTCTTAGTTAAGTGTCTCTTTCGTACAAGGGAAACTTTATTTTCGACCGGTGAAACTTTGGTTGCCACCGCTTGAAACTCTAGTTTCTTGGGCGTGAAACTATGGTTCCTCCGTAGCGAAACTAAAGTTTCTGCTGCTTGAAACTTTAGTTTCAATGCAGAGAAACCAAATTGAAACCGATACCCTTTTTCTCCTGTACAACTGAGTGACGCTCCCGTTTGCAACTTATTCTTTAAACTTTAGTATTCTCTTGTTTCTTCTGGAAATAATGACTACTTTAGCGGTCTCAACGATCATGATGACGCTGACACAAACAACTTATTTATTTTGTTAATGAAAATAACCCAACTTCGTAAGAATGGAGATGCAATAGCGCTCAGCGTGATGGATCTTGAAACATTGATGAGTAAAATACAAACAGAGATTAAATCCCGTCCGATTTCTACTTTTAGAGAACAATTAAGGTATTATCTTCCCGGAAACCGATGTGACGCAGCTGATAAACTGCCTATGGTAGTTCCTGCTGCAGAGTTCAGAAAAGTAAACGGACAGAAACAGATGAAAGTATACAACGGCATTGTGGAATTGACTGTCGGGCCTTTGTCTAGTAAATCGGAAATTGCTCTCGTGAAACAGAAAGCCGGCGAACAGCCGCAAACCCGTTGCGCTTTTATGGGGGCCAGTGGAAAAACGGTGAAAATATGGACAGTCTTTACCCGGCCGGATAACTCACTTCCCAAAACGAAAGAAGAAGCGGAAATTTTCCATGCCCATGCGTATCAATTGGCTGTGAAGTGTTATCAACCTCAAATCCCATTCGATATACTTCCAAAGGAACCGGTATTGGAGCAATATTCGCGATTATCATACGATCCGGATATTCTCTATCGTCCGAATTCCGTTCAGTTTTATCTTTCGCAACCGGCCGCAATGCCCGAAGAAACCACTTATCGGGAGGCGGTGCAAACCGAAAAGTCTTCCTTGAACCGTGTCGCTCCGGGATATGAGGCTGAAGATACGCTCTCAATGCTTTTTGAAGCAGCCTTGAGAAAATCGTACGCTGACTTGAGAGAAGCGGGACTGGAGCAACAGGAAGATCAGTGGCAACCGTTGGTGGTGCAATTGGCAAGGAATTGTTTTGCTTCCGGATTACCTCAGGAAGAAGTTGTGAAGCGTACGATTTTCCACTTTTATCTGCATAAGCAAGAGGTATTGATTCGGGAAATGATTGGTAACGTATATACTGAGAGTAAAGGTTTCGGGAAAAATCCCAGTCTGAATAAAGAGCAACAATTAGCTATGCTGACTGAGGAGTTTATGAAACGCCGTTATGAATTTCGCTATAATACTCAGATAGGAGAAGTGGAATATCGGGAAAAGTTGTCCTTTCGTTTCCGTTTTACCCCTCTCAATAAACGGTTGTTGAACAGCATTGCTCTTGATGCCCAAATGGAAGGTATTCCGTTGTGGGACAGGGATATCAGCCGATACATTTATTCCAACCGCGTGCCTGTGTTCAATCCGTTGGAAGATTTTCTATACCATCTCCCTGGTTGGGATGGGGTGGACCGTATCCGTGCATTGGCAGCCACTGTCCCTTGTCAGAATCCGTATTGGACAGACCTGTTCCATCGCTGGTTCCTAAATATGGTTTCACATTGGAGAGGGCTTGATAAAAATCATGCGAATAGCGTTTCACCCTTGCTGGTGGGAGCGCAGGGTACACGTAAATCCACATTCTGCCGGAGTATTATTCCTCCTTCGGAGCGTTCTTACTTCACCGATAGTATTGATTTTTCTAATAAGAGGGAGGCTGAGCTTTATCTGAATCGTTTTGCTCTCATCAATATTGACGAATTTGACCAGGTGGGCTCCGTTCAGCAAGGTTTCTTGAAACATATTCTGCAAAAGCCTGTTGTCAATATGCGAAAACCTCATGCCAGTGCCGTACTCGAAATGCGGCGTTATGCTTCATTTATAGCTACGAGCAATCAGAAGGATTTGCTGACCGATCCTTCGGGGAGCCGACGGTTTATCTGTATCGAAGTGACCGGTGTGATTGATACGAATCGTCCGATTGATTACGAGCAGCTTTATGCGCAGGCTATGTACGAACTGGAGCACGGTGAGCGTTATTGGTTTGACCGGGAGGATGAAAAGGTTATGATGGAAAACAACCGTGAATTTGAACAGGTTCCTCCGGAAGAGCAGCTTTTCTTCCGTTATTTTCGTGCAGCCACGTCGGAAGAGGAAGGGGAGTGGTTGTCTCCTGCGGAGATTATGGAGGATATCCAGAGTAAGAGTGCCATTCCGATGTCTGTCAAAAGGGTGAATGCGTTTGGGAGGATATTGAGAAAACAGGAAATTCCTTCCAAACATACACATAGCGGTACGCTCTATCATGTCGTGAGGCTAGTGATTAAGTGACGGGGCAAATAAATGAGAATTATCTGTCGGTAAGTCTGATATGGATTGGTGCGAAAACGTTTATTTGTAGATGGTAAGTGTCTTTGTACTGATGTTTCTTATTGTGACGGCAAGTGTGCCGTCACAATGCAATCACCTCCTGCTGTCACAGGATTACTAACTCATAATTAGTCTGTTACGCTCTATCTAGTGACAGATGACGGCAACTTACCAAATATATTCTTCCGTGTAGCGTTGGTAAGTAGGTTCTTCTTTTATTCCTTTGCTACGGAATATTTGTTTTATGTAATTTTGATCTTTGGGCATAAGTCCACGTTCCCCACGATAGAACCGGTAATATCCTGTTTTTCCATAATACCCGATTAATTGGTTTCTGATGCTGACAGCGTTTTCATAGGGAACTTTGTTCAGTATTTTCTTGAGTCCCCATGCCACTTGGATTTTTACGGCATTCTTAAAATATTCGCACTGTTTCCCGTCTTTCGGGAAGTATGTTGGATTTACGATTGTGATAAAAGCGCTGTCGGTTGTATTATGTTGTGCAGCCAGATTGCGTAAACATTTTGAAGCTTGTGAACATTGGTTGTTGAAGCAACGGCCAAAATTGTAAGGGATTGACAAACTGTCGGATTCTTCTTTCATTTTATTGTTTTTATTTTATTGCGGTATACTGTTGAAATGTAGGTAACGGTATCCTTTACAAAAATACGGTTTTATTTTGGGAGTAAGAAAGGTTTAGATGTATAATCGTATGGTTAATCTAATTGTTTTCTATATATAGCATCTAAAGTTCTGCCTTCCTTATCCCTCCATTCTATCCACCCGTTTGAACTACGGCCTAGACAAAACATTGCAGCGGTACTAGGGCTTGGAAATTGTTTTTCTGTATTTAAGATGAGTAATCCATTTTGTTCTGTTGTATATTCACTAATTAGTTGATTTCTCTTTTCTTTCCATGAGAATGCAGGTGTAACATTGGGAGAAATGATGCTACCTTCTAGTATTGTAAATCCATTTGAACCATATACACCAGTTGCATTACATCCTCTCCCTTTAAGGTAGAATTGGTGATGTGGTTGATATTTAATTTCAACTGTCTCAAAAATATTACAGCCTATAAAGGAGGCTAGGAAACAAATATCTTCAAAGAACTCATCCATATTGTCCTGTTGGTATTCTGGTAAGTTGGGAGCGTTAGGAGTCTGTTTGTTATCTTCCAAAGAATATTGCTTGGTCTTTTTGGCGATAGCTATAGCTCTATATTCTAAGTATTGTACGTCAGCTTTTGTCATAGCGGCATCTTTTGAGATAAATACTAGCGCCTTTTGCCAAAAAGTCTTTTTACTGTCATGGAACTTTACTCGTTCCTTAAAACTTTCAGTTTCTCCAATGTATGCTTTGGGTCTTGTATTTTCATCTTCTCCTAAGAGAATATAAAAAGCAGGAGTTTGTAAATCTGTTCTTTCATTCAGAATAGAAAGGCGGGAACGCGGAATTACAAACATTTGGCAAATCTTATTACTGATAAATACGTATTGAGTCCCTTGGGGATCTCCGTCAATTAAGTATGTTGTTATTGTCTTACCCATATTATAATTTTTTGTTATATTCTTCTTGTATTTCGTCAGCAGCTATCGAGTAATAGCTTTGTTGAAAGTTATACTTTTGCGTACTTTCGTTGACTGAGTATTCATCAGAAGAAGTGTCTGTCCATTGTTCACATTGATGAATAACTGTTTCCAGTGCATTTTCAGCTTCTTCTGGTGGATATTTGTATTTTTTCAGAAGTCTTTTTATCATACGACGCATCCCTGCTCTGGCGGATTCTTTCTTCTGCCAGTCGATTGTACGATTTTTGCGTAGAGCGTCTGTTAACTCCTTTGTCATCGCAACTAGTTGTTCGTTCGTATATATATCTTGTACTGCTCTCGGTTTGGTCAAAGCATCGTAAAATGATTTTTCTTCTGCAGTAAGTCCTAATTCATTGCCTTGATTTTCTGATTCCGAGATTTCTGCAGCAAGCTTTAATAACTCTTGAATGACTTCTTCATTAGTAAGTAATCCTTTTAAATAGTTAGATAATGCTCTGTTTAATAAATCAGAAAACTTTTCCGCTTGAACTAAATTAGTTTTTTGATATATGGTAACTCTTTCCGCCAAAAGTTTCTTTAATAGCTCTATTGCTATATTTTTCTCTTTCATTTTGGATATTTCTTCCAAGAATGCTGCGTCAAAAATGGAGAACTCGGCTTTTACATCCGAGAATAAATTGATTACACCTTCACTTTTTACGCTTTGTTTGATAAGCTCGCCAATACGGGCGTTTATTTCTTTTTTGGAAAATTTACCTTTGCCTGTCATTCTGGATAGTAATATTCGTACTGTCTCAAAAAAAGCAGCTTCATAGCGTTGTTGCTCATTAAGCAGGCTACGGCATAATGTGATTGAACTATGTAATAAGGATGATTCCTTTTGGAATAGTTGCATTTTATCATTCTTATTACTGTCCATGAGGAAGTTGACTCCACCTTTGATAATTTGTGCACGATCGTTATCTGTGCCGGATTGGAATTTGCTATAATCAAAACCGTGGAAGATATCTCGGCAAACTTCCAATTTCTCTTGAAACTTAATAAGAGCAGTTTTTTTGATATCGGGATTGCCGAATCTTTTTTGATCTCGTACTGTATAGTCGTGCATTGCTTGTTTCAATGCTTTGGCTATCCCGATATAGTCGACAACAAGACCACCAGCTTTATCATTAAAGACGCGGTTCACACGAGCTATTGCTTGCATGAGATTGTGCCCACTCATTGGCTTATAGACATACATTGTCGCTAGAGATGGTACGTCAAAGCCTGTAAGCCACATATCTACGACTATGGCTATTTTCATAGGGTCATTGTTGTCTTTGAATTTCTTGGCAAGTTCTTTCTTGTATTGTTTGTTGCCAATAATGTCATGCCACTCTTCCGGATCTTTATTGCTGCCTGTCATTACCACCTTCACTTTATCAGTCCAGTCGGGGCGAAGTTCTAAGATTCTATGATAGATACTCATTGCGATAGGGCGGGAATAAGCGACGATCATTGCTTTTCCTGTCAATTCAAATTGCCTGTTTTCTTCATAATGTTTTATAATATCCTTGCACAATGAATCTATGGTAGCAGGTGCGCCAAGTATCTCTTCAAGGTGCGACATTTGTTTTTTACTCTTTTCTATCTGTTCTTCAGTAGCACCTTCTGACGCAAGTATTTCATATTCGTCATCTATTGCTTTCAATGTATCTTTGTCAAGATTCAGGTTGATGACACGAGATTCATAGTACACAGGACAAGTTGCACCATCGGATACTGCTTGTGTCATATCGTAGATGTCGATATAGTCGCCGAACACTTCTGTTGTATCTCGATCTTTAGTAGAAATGGGTGTTCCTGTGAAACCTATAAAGGACGCATTGGGTAATGAATTATGTATAATTCTTGCAGTACCGATTGATATTTTTCCAGTTTCTTCGTTTACTTTTTCTTCAAATCCATATTGTCCTCGATGTGCTTCATCGGTCATGACTACAATATTTCGTCTTAGAGAAAGAGGTTCGTCAGATTCTTCAAACTTCTGCATTGTAGTGAATATTATTCCGTTGGCTTCTCGTCCGGCTAATAGTGATTTTAAATCTTCCCGACTTTTAGCTTGTATGGGTATTTGGCGCAAGAATTGTTGGCATTTGGAGAATTGAGTATAGAGTTGATCGTCCAAATCATTCCGGTCGGTAATAACTACTATAGTTGGTTGACTTAATTCATCCTGAAGAAGATGAGCGTAAAATACCATTGATAGTGATTTTCCGCTTCCTTGCGTATGCCAGAAGACTCCGATTTTTCCGTCACCTTGTGTTGCCTTTTTAGTTCGTTCTACCGCTTTCTTCACTGCAAAATATTGGTGATAGGCGGCTAAAATCTTTGCAGCACCTGACTCTTCTTTAGAAAAACAAATGAAATTCTTGATAATGTCAATGAAACGTTCTTTTATGAATATTCCTTCAAAAAAGGTATCATAATCAATAAACTGGGAACTTTCATATTTCCCGTCTTTGGTTTTCCATTCCATATAACGGTCTTCATTGCTGGTGATTGTTCCCGCTTTTGAGCAAGCCATGTCACTCATTACGCAAAAGACATTATATACGAAGAGTGAAGGAATTTCTTTCATGTAATTACGTAACTGAAGATAGGCTTCAGATACATTTGTTTCTTCTCTTGATGGAGATTTTAACTCAATCACAACGAGAGGCAAACCATTGACAAATAGGATTATATCAGCACGCTTTTCTGAATTTTCAACGAAAGTCCATTGATTGATAACTTTAAAGTCATTACGTTTGATGTTTTTGTCATTGTAATCTATCAGGTAGATGATATCGTTACGTTGTTCTTTTCCGTCAAAAAAAGAGACTTCAATCCCATGTTGAAGATAGTCCATGAAAAGCTCATTCCTCTGTGCCAAACTACCTATTTCGATATCTTTTAGTTTAGATATGGCTTCATCAATTGCTAGGCGAGGTTTTCCATAATTGATAGTGGTTAAGCTTTCAATTAATTGTTCTTCATAAAAAGGTACATAATAGTCCCGTTCAATATTGGGACCATATTGATGTTGATAGCCTAAGTTCTCGAAGAGAGCTATCAATGCTTTTTCATAACTACCTTCTGTAAATGACATATTTTCGTTCTTTTTCTAAGTTATCTAAATATGAAAAATATATTTCTTTGTATGCTTGATAATCTTGTTTATATAATGCTTCGGAAGCAGATAAAATAACTCCACCTAATTCCAGAGGATTTTCTTCGTCAAACAGTTCGTTGAATTCTTGGCAGTCTTCATAATGTATGCGTGAGTCTCTTTTACTTGCATGATTTATATAATAATGTATAATAAATCCACCTAACACATCTGTTATTTTGTATGCTAGTAAGGACATTGTTGTACTCATTGAGACATGATTAATGTCTTGACCGTGAGACGCAAATCCGGAAATATTTCTTATTTCCGCTAGTTTTTGGGAGACTGACGCTATTCTCCTGACAAGTTCACATAAATCATCTTTATAGCATTCATTTGCATCTATCAGACAATTTATTGTTTGCTTCACCAAAGCTTGAAATTGCCCATAGTTGTCATGTTCGATATTTTGATTAGTAAGTATTGTTTTGCAAATACTTTCAACTAAACTTTTACAGGTTTCTATACATAATGCAGGATTCGTTTCAACTGTCTTTTCGATGGTTGAAATATGGGTTTCAAAGTTGTTGAAACTTGGTGTTTGGTTAATATATTTTCGAATCCAAAGCATAGTGAATATTAGGCGATTAATTTAAAATTATCATTTATTCGACGGTTTAGCTCGATTTTGTGCATTATGGACTCGGCAAAGCCAATCAATGCTT